>Ga0116227_10000558_pt1 | contig 73927 bp, 56 predicted proteins | sample S1TSphgellanicum_FD_89693 | JGI IMG/M metagenome (GOLD analysis project Ga0116227, IMG submission 89693) | Host-associated microbial communities from peat moss isolated from Minnesota, USA - S1T2_Fb - Sphagnum magellanicum MG | ecosystem: Host-associated > Plants > Peat moss > Unclassified... | reverse complement strand
GTGTTCTGCTTGGTTGCCGTGACGATGATTTCGCGGCCATCGGTGCCGCTGGCGGCGCCGTCCGCCGGCGGCGCGTTCGACGTTGCCGGATCGGCGCCGGCATCAGCGGCAAAAGCCGGCTGGGCGATGAGTGGAAGCGCCATCAGCGCAGCAAGAGGCGCGTGGAACGCGGCGCGACGAAGGCTTTTCATGCATACTCCCCGTGGTTAGCCGGCCATTGCCTTGCATGGCATTCACCGTTTCATACTGGTGAGTATATCCAGCATTCATTGGGTAATCAAGCCGCGCCGAACAAACCGGCGCGCAAACGCGCAGTCATCCTGCAACATACCGGGATCGCTTAAGTTTTCCGGCCGGCAACCGGCCTCGTGATCGACCGATCAGGAAGACCGTGCGCGACGCATGGCCATCGCGATCGCGCACAGGACTGCGGCACTCGTCACATTCAGCCGCCACAGGCTGGCGAGGCCCGCCGCCGGAAAATGGCCGACCGGCCCGGGCGCCAACAGCACTGCGGCACTCGCCCCCAGTGTCAGCAGCAACGCCAGCAGCACATTGCGCCGGATCGGCGCCAGTGCCAGGATCAGGGCAGAGGGGATGACAAACGCCCAGACGCCGGATGCGCGCCCGAACAGCATGACACCGATGATGCTGTTGCCGGTGCCGGCAATCGGGATCAGCGTCGCGCCCCACAGGCGCGAACGCCGCGCGGCCCACGGCACCGCGAGGAACAGAAACAGCGACAGCGAGGTAATACCGGCCAGCCACCAGTCACCGCCGGCAAGCACACGCACATAGAGCGGATAAGTCGGCTGCGAGGCGGCAATGATCATTGCCAGCCGGTTGGTCGCCTGCTGGCGCACATCGGGATGGGCGGTATAACCGGCCATCACCCTGCGGGGGTCAGGCGATAGTGGCTGACGCCCCATTCATCACCGCCGGAATGGCCGAACAGGCCCTCGGTGGCAAGGTAGAACAGCCGCCAGCGACGTGCCCACAGCTTTGCATCGTCGCCATAGACGCCGGCCAGCACCCGATCGATCTCGGCCCGGTTGGCGTCAAAGTGCGCCAGCCAGTCGCGCGCGGTGCGGGCATAGTGTTCGCCCGACCAGCGCCATTGCGCCTCGACCGCAAACAGGTCGGGAAACTGCGCGATCAGGCCGTGGCTGGGCATGATCCCGCCGGTAAAGAAATGCTGCGCAATCCAGTCGGTGCGGTCGGCCGTGTCAAAGCGATAGGGCCGGTTGCGATGGCTGAAGACATGGACGAACAGCCGACCATCGGGCACCAGCCAGCCCCGCACGCGCGCCAGAATTGCCCGCCAGTTGGCCATGTGTTCGAACATTTCCACCGACACCACCCGGTCGAACACACCATCGGGCACAAATGTGTTCATGTCGGCGGTGATCACGGTCAGATTGGTCAGCCCGCACGATTTCGCCTGGGCCTCGATATACCGGCGCTGCGGTGCAGAGTTGGACACGGCGGTGATCGATGCACCAGGCAGGCGTTCGGCCATGAACAGGCTGAGCGAGCCCCAGCCGCAGCCGAGTTCGAGAATGCGTTGCCCGTCGGCCAGATCGGCGTGGGCCATCGTTTCCTTCAGCGCCAGCACTTCGGCCTGATCGAGCGATTCCGTGCCGGTGGGATAGAGACAGCACGAATATTTGCGCCGCGCGCCCAGCGATAGTTCGAAAAAGCGCGGCGGCAATTCGTAATGCTGCTCGTTGGCGGCATCGGTGTGTTCGGCAATCGCAAAGGCGGCCATGTCGCGCGCGAACTGCGCCGTCGTATCGACGTCACCGGCCAGGCTGCGTTGGCGCGTACCGACCAGATAGCGGATGCCGGCGCGGGTCAGCGGATCGGGCAATGGGGTTGCCTCGACCGCACGGATCGCGGCGGGGACCAGGGTATCGACAAGCGGCATCGTCAGACTTTCCCGAATTTTGGAATGGGCCAGAACGCGCGGATGCGACGCTGGCTGTCGGCAAATGCCGCACCTCTGCTGCGCAACATATGCGCCTCGAGCGGAGGAATGCCCGAGGCGTGCACCAGCAGCAGATACATCAGGACGGGGCCGCCCAGCGCCAGCCATGACCAGGGATTGCCACCGTCCGGACCGATCGCGATCACCGGCCAGGCCAGCCACGCCAGCCACTCGAAGAAATAGTTGGGATGGCGCGACACGCTCCACAACCCTTGCTCGCAGATCTTGCCCCGGTTTTCCGGTCGCCCGCGAAACGCCGCCAGTTGCGCATCGGCGACCCCCTCGCCCGCCACCGCGATAACCAGCAGCGCCACGCCGACCCAATCGCTCCACTGACCAAACGGCGCAGGGTTGCGCGCCGCCAGCGCGATCACCAGCGCCAGCACCAGCGCGCATGCCGCCTGGATCTGGGCAAACTGGAACAGCCGCAGGTCCCGGCGCGCGCCCCACCCGCGACGCAATGCGATATAACGCGGATCATCGTGCCCGCCGCGCCCGCGCCACCAGATATGGGTGCCCAGCCGAACGCCCCAGGCCAGCGCGAGCCCGGCCACCAGCATTTGCCGCGCCGGCACCGCATCGGCCGCCGGGAACAGCGCCCCGGCCGCACCCGCCGCCGCCGTGGCATAGGACCACACCACATCCATCATGCCCGACCGGCCCGGCTGACGTGCCAGCCACCATGCCAGGGACATCGCCGCAAACAGCCCAAAAGACACGTAGGAGACCAGGAAAACCGATGTCATAGTCAACCTTACGTTGGGGGGATCGGAACGGATGCATATCTTTGGGGGAGATGCACACAAGGGTGGTGCATCCGGACGGTCGTTGCCTGCGTATCTGCTGTCAACGGACATACGCCACGCTATCGGGAACCGACCAGATGCCCATCGGTGACAGCCCAGTCCCGGAACGACACGCGCCGCATGCCACGCGCTCGATTGCGGTAATCGGCAGCGGCATTTCCGGGCTGTCGGCGGCGTGGTTGTTGAGCCGCAGCCACGATGTCCGCGTGTTCGAGGCGGACCCGCGCATCGGCGGCCATAGCAACACGGTCGACGTCGCCGGGCATCCGGTCGACACCGGTTTCATCGTCTTCAACGACGCGACCTATCCCAACCTGATCGCGCTGTTTGCGCATCTTGGCGTGGCGACGCGGGTGACCGACATGGGCTTTGCGGTGTCGCTCGACGATGGCCGGCTGGAATATGCCGGCGACGGCCTGGGCGGCCTGTTCGCGCAGAAACGCAATCTGGTCAGCCCGCGTTTCTGGCACATGCTTGCCGATCTGGTGCGGTTCTACCGACAGGCGCCGTATGACTTGCCCGGAATGGGCGACATCACGCTGGGCGACTATCTCGACCGCATCGGCGCGAGCGCGGCGTTTCGCGACGATCATCTCTATCCGATGGCGGCGGCGATCTGGTCGACGCCGGCGGCGATGATCCCCGATCAGCCCGCCGCAGCGTTCACCCGCTTTTGCCAAAACCACGGCCTGCTCAATCTTGGCAAGCGCCCGGCCTGGCGCACCGTCGAAGGCGGCAGCCGTGCCTATGTCAAGGCACTGTCGGCGCCGTTCGCGCACCGCATTCACACCGCGACCCCGGTGCGCCAGATCCGCCGTCTGCCGCATGGCGTCGAATTGCTGACCGACCATGGCCCGGCGCAATTCGACGCGGTGGTGATCGCCACCCATGCCGACCGCGCGCTGGCGCTGCTGGCCGATGCCGACGCCGACGAACGGCGCGTGCTGGGCGGGTTTTCCTATCGCCCCAATCTGGCCGTGCTGCATTCCGACCCGGCCTTGATGCCGCGGCGTCGACGGGTGTGGTCGGCGTGGAACTATGCGGCGAACGGCAATGCGGCCGACCGGTCGCTGTCAGTCACATACTGGATGAACCGGTTGCAGGGCTGGCTGCCCGCCGACCTGCCGCTGTTCGTCACGCTCAATCCAGCGCGCGAACCCGATCCGGCAAAAGTCCACACGCGGATTGCCTATGACCATCCGGTGTTCGACCGCAACGCCGACCGCGCGCAAGGGCAGTTGTGGGACCTGCAGGGACATCGCCACACCTGGTTCTGCGGGGCCCATTTCGGCGCCGGGTTCCACGAAGATGGCCTGCAGGCGGGGCTGGCCGTGGCCGAGGCGATCGGCGGGCGCCGCCGCCCATGGCAGGTGGCCGATGAATCGGGGCGCATCCGCGTGACCCGCCCGGTCGCACAGGCAGAGGCGGCGTGATGGCGGGTTCGGCGCTTTATATCGGCCATGTCATGCACCGCCGGCTGCGCCCGCGCGCGCACCGGTTGCGCTATCGGCTGTTTTCGCTGCTGCTCGATCTTGACGAGATCGATGCGGTCGCGGCGCGGCTGCGGCTGTTTTCGCGCGGACGATTCAATCTGTTCGCGTTTCACGACCGCGACCATGGCGACGGCAGCACCCGGTCGCTGCGCACCCAGGCCGAAACGCTGCTGGCGCAGGCTGGCCTGCCCTATGGCGGGGCGATCCGCCTCCTGACGATGCCGCGCATCCTCGGTTTTGCGTTCAACCCGCTGTCGGTGTGGTTCTGCCACGACATCGCCGGCGCGCTGACGGCGATCATCTATGAAGTGAACAACACTTTCGGCGAACGCCACAGCTATCTTTTGCCGGTCGCAGCGGATGCCGGCGACGAAGTGCAGCAGAACGTGGTCAAGCGGTTTCACGTCTCGCCATTTCTGCCAATGGCGATGACTTATGCGTTCCGCGTCCGTCCGCCCGCCGAACAACTTGGCATCGCGATTACCGCCGCCGATGGCGAAGGCCCGGTGCTGGTCGCGGTGCACCAGGCGCGGCGTGCGGAACTGACCGACGCCGCGCTGATCAGCGCCGCAGTCACGCACCCGCTGCTGACTTTCAAAGTGGTCGCCGGCATCGGCTGGGAAGCCTTGCGGCTGTGGCTCAAACGCGTGCCGGTGCATCGTCATCCGGGCACCGCCCCGGCCGGCCCGGTCACTTTTTCACCCCTCGTTTCGAAAGGCACGGTCAATTGAGTTCTTCTGCTTCCTTGACGCGCGACATGATCCGCCCGCGCGCGATCCGTGTCGGCCCGGTGATGCGGGTCATGCGCCGGTGGCTGGCGCAATTGCACGAGGGCAGCCTCAGCATCGTGTTGCCCGACGGACAGGTCATTCACCACAGCGGCGACGAACCCGGCCCACAGGCACAGATCACGCTGCACAACTGGCGCGCGTTGCGCAGGCTCTTGTGGCGCGGCGACCTGGGCTTTGCCGAAGGATACATCGCGGGCGACTGGACGAGCACCGATCTGGTTCGGTTGATCGCACTGGGCGCGGCCAACTTGTCCAAACTCGACACGGTGATGGACGGCAACCTGCCGGTGCGCCTGCTGCGGCGCATGGTCCACACGCTGCGCGGCAACTCGCTGCGCGGCAGTCGGCGCAACATCGCGTTTCACTATGATCTCGGCAACGATTTCTACCGCCCCTGGCTCGACCAGAGCATGACTTATTCGTCGGCACTGGCGTTCACCCATGGCCAGACGCTGGAGGCAGCCCAGGCGCACAAGCTTGACCGTATCGCCCACTTGCTCGATCCCGCGCCCGGGGCCCGCGTGCTGGAAATCGGCTGCGGCTGGGGTGCGCTGGCGGCGCATCTGGCCGAGCGTGGCGCACACGTCACCGGCATTACCCTGTCGCAGGAACAACTGGCCTTTGCCAACGACCGCATGGTGCATGCGGGCCTGGCCGATCGGGTCGACGTGCGCTTGTGCGATTATCGTCATGTCACCGGCACATTCGACCGGATCGTCTCGATCGAAATGCTCGAAGCCGTCGGCGAAGCGTGGTGGCCGGCCTATTTCAACCAGATCCGCGATCGCCTCGCCCCCGGCGGTCGCGCCGTGCTGCAAGTCATCACTATCGCCGAAGATCGCTTTGCCCATTATCGTCAGGCACCCGATTTCATCCAGCACTACATCTTTCCCGGCGGCATGCTGCCGACGCGCAGCATCCTGGCACAACAGGCCGGGGCCGCCGGCCTGGCCCTGGCGCACGAAGAACAGTTCGCCCCCGCCTATGCCGCCACACTGGCCGAATGGCGCCGCCGGTTCGAGGCTGCACGCGACGGCATGGCGGCAAACGGGTTCGATGAACCTTTCTGCCGGTTGTGGAATTACTACTTGTGCTATTGCGAGGCCGGCTTTGCCACCGGGCAGATCGACGTCGGCCTCTATGTGCTGGAGAAACAGCGATGATCGCGCGGCGCGACGTTCTGGGTGGGGGGCTGGCACTGCTGGTGCCGAACATCGCGCTGGGCGCGGCGCTGCCGGTGCCGTCCACCGGACATCTGGCCTTTGATGTGTGGCGCGGATCGCGTCAGCTTGGCACCCATGACCTGGTGTTTCACCCGACGCCCGATGGCGTGGTGGTCGACGTCGCGGTCGATATCGCGTTTCGCATCGGCCCGATCACGCTGTTTCGTTACACCCATCATGCGCAGGAACGCTGGGCCAATGGACAAGTGATGGAAATCACGACCAACACCAGCGACAACGGCACGCGTTATCATGTCCAAGGCCGCCGGGACAAAACCGGCCTGGCGATCGAGGCCAACGACATCACGCCCTATGTCGCGCCCGCCGACGCCCTGCCCGCAACGCACTGGAACCACCGCGAACTCGATGGCCCGTGGATCAACACCCAGAACGGCAAACTGGTCCGGCCAAAGGTTTCGCCGGAAGGGATGATCACCGTGCAAACCGCCGAATCAAGGCCGCTGCGCGTGCGCAACTATGCGCTGTCCGGCCCGATCCAGCTCGACCTGTGGTATGACGAAGCCATGACCTGGGCCGGCCTCAGCTTCGTCAAGGCAGGGGCAGAAGTGCGCTACGCGCGACGCGCCTAACGCGCCGGATGCGAGCTGCGCCACGCCTTCACGGCCGCCAGCGTCTTTTCGACATGGCCGCTGGCGCTCAGCGCGCTGTAGGCAAAGATGATTTTCCCGTCGGGCGCGATCACAAAGCTGGTGCGGTCCGACATCGAAAAGAACGGCATCTTGACTTTGTAGGCGTCGATGATCGCGCTGCTGGCGACGCCGACGGCAAAACGGTTGCGGCATTCGGTCACCGAAAACTTGCTCAACTTGTCGATCGGGTCGTGCGACAGGCCGATCACGGTCGCACCGGCCGCCGCGAATTGCGCGGTCGCGTCGGAAAAGTCGTGCGCCTCGATGGTGCAGCCGCTGGTGAACGCGGCGGGGAAGAAATACAGCACCACCGGCCCTTTCTTCAACGCCTCGGCCAGATGAAATTCGAACGGCTTTCCGGCCAGCACCGCCGGGGTGGTGACCGGCGGCGCGCTCGTCCCGACCGGCAGTGCGGCATAGACCGGCGTGGCGGCCACGGTGACCGAGGCAAAGGCAACCAGCGGGGCAATATGGCGGAATGTCAGCGGCATCGGGCATCTCCTCTTTGCCTGTACTACGCGCACGTCTGCCAACCGGATGCAAGATGTCTGCAAAGGTAATCAGGCGGCCACCGCCCGCGCCCGGCGTCGGGGCAGCGCGATCAGATGCCGGGCAAGGCCGGCGATATCGGCAAAGGCGGGGTGATGCGTGGCGCGCAAGGCGATCAGCCATAGCACCCCGCCCAGCCCGGCGGCCGGGGCGAGCACCAGGATACCGACCGCATCGGGGCCCAGCCACAAGGCATAGACCAGCGCCAGCGGCATCAGCGCGGCGATGGTGGCCAGCGCGCTCTTGCCATAGAGCCGAAACAGCGCCCGACGATCGAAGCCGACCACCTGATCCATCAACCGGGCATAAAGCAGCACCCAGACCACCGCATAGACCAGCCGCGACGCCCCCGCCCCGTTCAACCCCCAGCGGCACCCCGCCGCCAGCAATATGACAGATGCGCAGGTGTCGATCACATTGCGCACCACCAGCCGACCGGTGCGCCCCATCAGCACCGGCAGGTCGAGATGCAGCGGCAGCGCGCACAGCACGATTTCCAGCAGCGCGACCATCCCCAGCACCGGCGCCACCCCCGCCCAGGCCGGCCCATACAGCAAGCGCACGATCGGCCGCGCCGCCAGCGCAAGGCCCGCCATGCCCGGCCACAGCACGGCGGTATAGCCGGCAACCACGCGCAGATAAGCGGGTCCGAGCGGTTCGCCCCGATCGCGGATACGTGCAAAGGCGGGAAAGAACACCTGGCCGATGGCGCCCGCGATCAACATGCGGAACTGGTCCGACAGCCCGACCGCGCGGCTGAACAGCCCGACCGCGCCGAGCGGCAGGAACCGGCCGACGACCATATCGGGCATGCGGCTGCCCAAGGCGCCGACCACGGTAATCACGCTGAGCCGCGACCCCGATCCGAGGATCGGCCCGATCCCGTCCAGCCGCAGCGGCCAGGGCAGTGTCGGGCGCATGATCTGCGCAATCACCCCGCGCACCACCGCCGAGGCGAGCGTCGCCCAGGCCAGCGAAGCCGCGCCCCAGCCGAGAGCGGCCAATCCCACCGCGACGGTCCCCTGTGCCAGCGCGCCGCCCAGATTGACGACGAAATGGCCATGGAATCCCATCGTCCGGCTCATCACCGCCAGCGGCATGACCGTCAGCGGCATGAACAGATAACTGCCGCCGATGATCAGCAGGATCGGCGTCAATCCGGGCTGGCGATAGACATGCGCCGCCGGCAGCGCCGCCGATGCGATCAGTGTCGCGAGGCCCGCCGCGAACAGCAACGACACCGTGCCGCAGCGCGCCAGATCATCGCGAGTCAACCGGGGCAGCGCGGCGATATGCCGGGCCATGCCGAAATCCTGGATCACCGCGATGACCAGCGCCAGCGCAATCGCGATCGAATAGAGCCCGAGATCGGCAGGTCCCAGGAACCAGCGCGAAATCACCACCGAACTGACAAATTGCACCGCAAAGCCGAGGTATTGTCCGGCCATCGCCCACACCGCCGCGCCGCGCACGCCCATGCTGGCAGTTTCCGGCATGTTGGCGGGTTCGAAAACAGGGACTGGATCGGCTGTGGTCATGATCCCGACGCCTAGAGCGCAAAGGCTTTCCATCGGGAAAGCAGAGCGCGCGCCGTGCCGATCGTCACCGAGCCGAGCGCGCGGCGCGGCGACGGGTGGCGCGCACGCAGCCCGGCGGGACACGCCTCTGCCGCCTGTTCAAGCGTCACAGCGCCGGCGCGCACGCCGGCATCGGCCATGCGCCACCACAACCGCGAATATTCCCCGATGATCAGCGCGCGATCGACCGGCGTGATCGCACGCGTGGCGCAGAACTGGTCGTGCACCACGCCAAGCAAGCGCGTCAACCGGCACAGCGTCGCACCATCCGCCACTGCCACGCCGCCGGTGAAATGAATCAGCACCAGCGCTGCCGCCTCATCCGCGCCGCTGCCGAACAGCGGTGCATAGGCCTCTGCCAACACCGCCGTCGCGCTACGGTCCATCGCCTGGGTAAAGCGCCGCGACGCGCCGCCGGGATGTATGCGATAGGTCACCAGCGGCCGGTCGATCCGGGCCAGCGTGCCCAACGGCGCCAGGCGGTGGTACAGATCGAAATCCTCGGCATAGCGCCGGTCGATGCGTTCAAATACGGCAAGGCGCCGCACCGCGTCGGCGCGGATCATGACCGACGACCACACCAGCGGATTGCCGAATTGCAGCCGCCAGTCGATCAGCCCCGGCGTCGTGCGCACCGGCGCGCGCGGCGGGCGCACCACCCCGTTTTCGAGCAAGTCGACCGCGCTCGCCACCAGCACGGCATCGGGATGTGCCTCAAGCCAGGCGACTTGCGTGGAAAAGCGGTCGCGATGGCACAGATCGTCCTGGTCGAGACCGACGATATAACGCCCGCGTGCAACGGCATATGCGGTGTTGCGCGCGACCACCGGGCCGCCGTTGACCGGGGCCGCGATCACCCGCACGCGCGGATCGGTGATCGCGCGCAACCGCGCCAGCGTGTCGTCGGTCGACGCATCATCGACGACGATCAGTTCGAAATCACCCAGATCCTGCGCCAGCACGCTGGCAATGGTGTCCCCGATCAGGTCGGCGCCGTTGTAGGCCGCCATCACCACGCTGATCAAAGGCGTGCAGCCATCGGTCATGCGGCGGCCTGTTGCGACTGATCGGGTTGCTCGCTGGACAGAGCGCCGGCGGGCAGCACCTGGTCGACGATGATCTGGCCGACATCGTTCTGCCACAGCCACAGCCCGTTGGCATTGCCGCGAAAGCTGGGCTCGCCGCCGAGCTTGCCCCACGGCACGAAACCGGCAGCCAGACCGATCCCGAACGCGCCGGCCACCACCGAACCATCGGCGGCCAGCACGCGGCAATGGCGATCCACCAGCGGCCCCGCTTCATCGCAGGCAAGCGCAATCGGCGCACCATCGACATCGAACAGCGGCAACGCGCGCGGGCGATACCCCGTCGCACCGATCACCAGATCGGCCCCGGCGATCAGCGCGCGGGCCGCCTGTTCGTCATGCTGGTCGATGCGGAACAGCGCCAGGCGCGGATCGGGCACCCGCCCGCCGATCGCGAGCGCGCGCAGCACCAGTTCGCGCGATTCAAGCCGGAACCCCGCCAGTCGATAGACGAACCCGCTGACCGGGCACACGTCGGCCTCGGTAAAATCGCCAAAGCCGTCTTCCAGCGCCGCCGTGCGCGAAACATAAAACGGGCGCAGCGGCCGACGATGCATCACCGTAACCGCCCCTGCGCCCAGCGCGAGATCGGCCTTGAGCAGGCGCACGGCGGTTGCCAGCGCGCTGGTCGATCCGCCGATGATGACGATGCGCGGCGCACGCACCTCGCCCAGCCGGCCCTGCACCGCTTCAAACCCGCCGACACGCATCACCGTATCGGCGGTGACCAGACGGTCGCCGGCCAGATCGCCCAGGGTCGTGCCCGCGATCGGCGCCTGCCGCACCGCTTCGGCGCGCATCTGCCCACCGGTGGCGAGCACGATGTGGCGCGACAACACGTCATAAGGTGCGCCGCCGAGCGGCTGGACCGTGGTCGACCACAACCCGGCCGGGGTGCGCCGCGCCGCGATGGCGTCGTGCCGCGTCAACAGATTGCCGCCGTTGGCAGTCATGATGTCCGCCAATCGTTGCCCGGTCACGGCCAGCAGATCGCCCGCTTCGGTCAGCGGCGCGCCCAGCGCGCCGATGTGGCGCGCCATGCCCACCGCGGCGGGATGATCGACCAGCGCGGCGAGCGACGGTTCCGGATTGTCCCTGATCGCGCTGAGAAAGGTTTCCGCCGTGGTGTCGGACCGGATCGCATAATTGTGCAATTCGCCCCCACCCAGCGTCGCGGCGCGTTCGACCACGGCCAGCCCCGATGCGGCCAGCGCGCCCAGCCGCCCCGCCTTGGCCGCCGCCGTCAACAGCGCGGTGCCCGCCGGGCCGCCGCCGACGATCAGCGTGGAATGGACGGCGGCACGGATCGCCGGCACCGTTTCCGGCTGGATCGATGCGGTGGCAATCGCACGGCGCAGTGCGGTGGCGATCAGGCGGACATCGGCGGCGGTCATCGCATCGGTAATCGGCAGCGACACGATCCGGCGCGCGACGTCATCGGCGACGGGCGTGGCCTCGATCTGGGCAGCCGTCTTGAAAAACGGCTGCTGGCCAAGGTGCGGGCTGAAATAATGGGCGCCGCCGATCCCGGCCTCGGCCAGACGGGCAACGATCGCGGCGCGGCGCGGCGCCAGTTCGGCCGGCAGCAACAGCGACCAGAACTGGTAACACTGGCGCCCCGCACCCTCGTCCTGCGCGACAAATTCGGGCATTTCGGCGCGATAGCACGCGGCAAGCGCCGCGCGGTGCGCGGCGACCGTGTCGATTTCGGTCAGCTTGGCCGATGCCAGCAAGCCCGACACTTCAGACAGCTTTGCATTCATCCCCGGCATTTCGGCGCTGCGCGCCTCGCCAAAGCCGAAATTCGCCATCCCGCGCAACGCGTCGATCAGCGCCGCATCGCCGCTGTGCACCAATCCGCCCTCGGCGGTGGCAAACGTCTTGGTGGCATGCATCGAATAGACCACCGCCAGCGGCGTGCCCGCGCCGAAATTGGTGCCGTCGGGTTCGATCGTGCCAAGCGAAGCAGCGGCGTCGATCACCACGGTCACGTTGTGGCGGCGTGCCAGCCACTGATAACGGTCGAGATCGATGCTGCGGCCAAAGGTCGCATAAGGCACCAATGCCGCGACCCGCCCGGCATGGCGACGCAACAGCGCCTCTTCGACGGCGGGATCGGACGCCCAGTTGTCGGGATCGATATCGTGGATCAGCGGAACCAGCCCGGCCCAGACCGCCGCCTGCGCCGTGGCGGCAAAAGTCAGCGCGGGGACGAGCGCAAAGAACCCCCGGTTGGCGCGCGCGCCGATGCCATGGCGCAGCGCCAGCATCAGACCGGCGGTGGCATTCGACACCGCAAGCGACGATCCGCGCCCGCCGAACAGGCGATCGGTGACATCGCGTTCGAACTGACGCACCACCGGCCCGCCGTTGCTATAGATCTGGCGTTCCTCGATCGCGCGCAAACCATCGGCCATCGTGCTCAGTTTCGGCGGGTTGGGCTGGATCAAGGGCAAACGGGTCATCGGCGGAAACCTGTGGGTTCAGTTACAACGCGGTCAGAATACCACGCAGGTTCAGCCATACTTTGCACGAACCTACCGCTTTAAGCATCGAGATGGTTATTTTTTCGTGATTTTCAGGGTTAAAATGCCAGTTGTCCGGCTATGGCACATCATGCGCTGTTAAGCTTAATTGCCAAGTAGTATTTCGCCTCGTTGCACCCGCAGGCTGCGCAAAACAAGCGAATCAATCAAACAGGGCAATTTGTGCTTCGCCTCCGCCGGCCCAGCGTTCAGCGGTGCGATCGACCACCAGATCGCCTTGCCAGGTGCGGCACAAGGCAAACGCGGCATCGCGATCCGCGCCCAGCCAGCCCGGCCAATCCTCGGGCCGCAGCACGACCGGCATGCGGTCATGCACTTGCGCCATCTGCGCGGACGCGTCGACCATGACCATCGCATAGGCATCGCCCCAGCAATCGGTCGGCCGCCACAGCCCGGCGACCGCGAATGGCGCGCCGCCTTGCATCGCATACCAGGTGCGCGTCATACGCCCCGCCGCCCCTTCGGCCTCGGCCCAGGCGCCGACCGGTATCAGGCAACGGCGCGCGGCAAAGCTGGCGTTCCAGAACGCGGTGTGCAGCTTGTCTTCGCGCGCATTGGTCACTGCCTGGGGCTTGAGCGGCTGGCCCTGCCGCCCTGTGCGCACCAATGGAAAGCCCCAGGTCATCGTGCGCACCACGCCGTCGGCAACCACCAGGCCGGGATAGCCGGGATAGACTTCATCGCCGCGATTGGCTTCGGGCCCGGCGACGGCATCGAACAGGCGCGCGATGGCCGCAGTTCCCGAATGCAGGCGATAGAGATTGCACATCGCCGCGCGTGTCAGGTCAGTCCGCGCGCCACCAGCAATTCGCCGACCGCGCGGTGGCCCATGTCGATCGCCGCATTGGTAAAGGCCTGCGCCGCCGAATCCGCATTGGCGATGGTGATCCGGCCCCACGGCTGGCGCCCGATCACATGCGGGCGTTCGCGTTCGGGCACATCGGGATCGCCCAGCGTGTCATAGGTATAGGCATAGCCGTGCGGCCAGCGGTTAACCGTGATCGCCAGAATGTCGCGCGCCTGGTCGAACCCATATGGCGCCAGCATCGCCTGCAACTGTCCGCGCACTTCGCGTTCGCTGACATCATAGGGGGTGTTCTGCATATCGGCGCGTCCGGCCCGGTTCTGGTCGCGCCGCGCGACACGCGGGCCATCGACCGGACCCGGCGCATTGGGATTGCGGATCAGCTTGACCACCACCGGGTCATCGACGCTGGCCGGCCCGGCATAGCCGCCGATGGAGATCGCCTGATCGAGAAACACCGCGCTGTGATAGCCGAACGGCGCCTCGATATTGCGCACGCCCGCGCGCTGCATCGCGCGCGCGTTGCGCAACAACACGCTGGTGTACTGCATCGGCACTTTGCTGGCATAGCGCAGCGCCTGACGCTGCGGCTCGGGCAATTCGGGCACCATGAACGGGATGATGTTGTTGAAACAGGCTAGAACCACCCCGGCGGCGGTGACACTCGAACGCGTCCCGTCGGGCCGGGCATAGACCACGCGCACCGCCTTTTCGATCGTGGTCGGCACCGTGCCGTGCGCGCCAGCAATATGTTCGACCCGCACGACAATGCTCGACAGGCGGATGCGGGTCGGATTTTCGGGCAAGTCCAGCTTGCTGTAATCGGCGCGCGCGGCCACCACGCTGTCCATGTCGCGCGCATCGGGGATCGCCGCGGGCACCAGCCGGTTGACCAGCAGCCGCGCGATCGAGGCATTGCCGTCGGGAAAGTGGAAATTGGCGCTTTCCGCCTCGATCGCCTCGGCAATCTCCATGCCGGTAAAACCGGGGGCATGGTTGCGCATCGCGGTAAACGCCGGGCAGGTGTCGACGCGCATGTTGTTGCGATAGCCTTGCCCGGCAAAAAAGCGCAGCGCCTCTTCACCCAGGCCGACATGCCTGGTCAGGAAATCCTGATAGCTCATGGTTTTCAGTGCATCGGCGCGCGCCTCGGGCGTCAGTCCGGGCAACCAGTCGCGTTTTTCGGTAAACAGGCGGGTCAGATCGCCGCGCGCGGCGGGCGACAGCGGCGCTTCGGCAAAAAAGGCATCCCAGGGGCGTTTGCCATAGCCGGCGACCAGCCGGTCCGCACCGAAATGCGCCTTGTCAAAAAACACCCCCCGGCCCATCCCGGCAAACACCGTCGCCGAGCGGTCGTAACGCGCCTGTGTGGTCGGGTCGATCCCCAGTTCGGCCAGCAGTCCCTTGGCGACATAGCTGTAGGGAAACGGGGTTTCGATGCTCATCGTCCCGCCATAGGAAACGATCGTCTTGCCATCGACGTGGAATTCGTTGCGTTTGGCATGGCCGCCGAAATCGTCATGGTTGTCGAGCACGAGAATACGCTGCGAATTGCCGAGCGCGCGGCGCCAGAAATGTGCCGCCGACAGCCCGGAAATGCCGCCGCCGACCACCACCAGGTCATAATGTTCGCCGGTGTCGGCGGCGCTGACCGGCCCCGTGAAATCGCCGTCGCGTACTTCGTGGGCGACTTCGAAACTGCCGGGGTATTGCCCGCGCGGGCCGGTGCGCAGCGGGGGATAGACCGCCGCATCGGGTGCGTCGGCCATGGCGGGCGCCGCTGCGGCGATGGCCGGTTCGGTCGCGATCAGGCCCAGGATCGTGCCCGCACTGACACCGCCGAGAAAATCACGCCGGGCGATCCCCGACGCCAGGGGTGAGGTCTTGTTGATTTCATCGGCCATGGTCGATCCCGAAAAAGGTGCCGCGCGGCGTTGACAGGGCTTGGCCCCGCAGGCCAATCGTGGGCAACATGCCCTAGGCAAACCGCCTTGCCCATCCCGAACGCGACCGGCAGCCTATCCTTTTTTGGCACCGGCTCGGCCGATCAGGCACCCCCCAACCAGTCCTGCCAATCCGCCGGCGGCGCGGGCCACGCATCAACCACCGGCCCCAGCGCATCGCGCAACGGACCCAGCCATGCGCCAAACCGCTGCCAGTGATCCAGCGCCTCGGTAAAGATCGGCTGGCGCACCTGTTCGGCGCTGGCGGTGCGCACGGCGCGGTCGTTCTGCCAGAACGCCAGGCACGCCGGTTCAAACGGCAAATCCAGCGCGGCCAGCAAGCCGCGCACGACAGCTTCGGTATCGGCCACCAGCGCTTCATAGACGACGCGATGCACCAGGCCGGGCGCGACCGCGTCCATGTGCGCCATCAACGCCACATAGTCGCGGTAAAAGCGCCCGATGTCGCCAAGGTCATAGCTGAACGCCTGTCCGCGCGCAAAATGCTGTTTCCACACCGAAAAGCCGCAGGCCAGCGGATGGCGGCGGACATCGACAATCCGCGCGTGCGGCAGGATCAGGCGGATCAGGCCGACATGCTGCCAATTGTTGGGCATCTTGTCGATGAAGCGCGGTCGCCCGGTCCGGCGATGGACCCCGGCGCGCGCCAGATAGTCCGCTCCCAACCGGCGCCGTTCATCGGGTGACAGCGCCGCCAGCGCCGCCTCCGGCGTCTGGCCGGCGGTACGCGCCCGCTGCGCCAGCCGATCGGCCAGCATCATCATCGCCGGCAATTCGTGGGTGCCCTCGACCAGCGAATGGCTGGCCAGAATCTGTTCGACCAGCGTCGATCCGGCGCGCGGCAACCCGACGATAAAGATCGGATCGTCGGCCGGCGCCCCGCCCCCGGGCAAACCGGCCAGAAACGCGGGTGAAAACAACCGCGCCTGCGCCGCAACCCGCGCATGGCCGGCCTCGGCATCATAGGGCAGCATCGCACGCCGCAGCCGGTTGCCCGTCGCATAGGCGGCAAATGCCTCGGCATCGCGGCCGGCATCCTCCAGCGCCTTGCCCAGCGCGAAATGCAGGTGGTACGCATCCTCGCCCTGTGCCGCCGGCAAAGCGGCGCGCATCGCGGCCACGTCATCGTCGCCCAGCCGCACGGTCTTGATATTGGCGAGGCTCCACCACGCCTCACCCATGCCCGGCGCGCCCGCGATCGCGCCCCGAAATGCGCTCTCGGCCCGATCGCGCAGCCCCAGCGTCTTGGCCACATGGCCCAGATTGAGCCAGACCGCCGGCGGCGCCTCGCCCCCGGCGATCATTGCCTCATAAATCGCCCGTGCTTCCTGGCTGTGGCCCAGTTTGACCAGGATCGAGGCGCGCAGCATCAGCAGGCCCGGCTCCTCGCGCGCACGGCTGACCAGCAGCGTCGCGTGATCGAGCGCCTCTGTCAGCCGGTCGGCCTCCACCAGCATCCGCGTCAGAAACACCCGCGCCGCCTCGAACCCCGGCGCCAGCGCGACCGCGCGTGCGACATGGTCGATGGCTTCATCCCCCTGCCCGCGCCGCCAGGCCAGTTCGCCCAGCAAGCGGATCGCGGCGGCATCGTCGGGCAGCGCCGCCAGAAACCGGCGAATCAGCGACTCGGCATGGTCCGGCTGTCCGGCAACCATGGCGCGCGCCGCCTCCACCAACAGCGGATCGCGGCTGGCGGCGGCAACGGCGCCCGCATCGGCATGCCAGGCCGTGCCGTCGTCGCCGGTCGCGCGGGCTGCGCGCGCCAGCGCGTGCCAGGCCACGGTCATGCCCGGTCGCCCGCGCGTGGCCACCTGCAACGGCGCGATCGCCGCCGCCGCATCCCCCGCCGCCAACAGCGCCTGCCCCCACTCTGCGGCAACTTGCGGATCGTCGGGCCGCGTGCGCGCCATCGGTTCGATCGCGGCCACCGCCCCCGCCGCATCCCCCGACAGGCGGAGCGCACAGGCCAGCACCAGCGTTGCCAGCCCATGGCCGGGCGCGGCATCGACCACCGCGCGTGCAAGCCTGGCGGATTTCGCCGGATCGGTCGCGAGGGCCGCCTGCGCCTGACCCAGCCGGGCCTTCAGCGCCGGGGGCAGCACGTCTGCCATAACCACTGACCGCTCCATCGCCCGATCCCCATGCGCTGCGTGACCGATCATGGCGCGCTCGGGCGGGAAAGGACACCCCCCAAACGATAATCGCGGCGCCGGCACCCCCCGATGCCGACGCCGCGACCCTCAGCAACAAGGCGTCGCGCACCTCACTGGCGATCTCGCCCCGCGCGGTGGCCGGTTGCCGCTGAGTCCCGCAATCGATCCTGCCCCGCCCCGGCGAAATGATCCGCCGGATTACAGCACGTTGCGATAGCATGCACGTCCGTCGTCAGATAGCAATCGGCGGATGTGCACGACAGCGAACTGGGCAACACGGCCGGCCTGGTATAAGGCGGCCCATGGCCAAAGCTGATCGTCTCGAACGCCTCGATGCCCGCCGCATCGATCTGGAAACGGATTACACCGCCGCGCTGATCGCGGCGCTGAAAGTCACCGCCTCGGGCAAATGGGGCCTGTTCGACCACAAACCCGACCGCGCGGCGCGCGCCGCCACCGCGCCGGTGCTGGAAAACCTGGCCGAACTGGGCGAAGCGATCGACAGCGCGCGCGATCAGCTCGACATGGCACCCTTTGCGCTCCGGCAGGAATTCCTCGCGGCGCGCGGCCCGGTCAGCCCGCAAGCCGTAGGCGAGCCCAAACAGGCGCAGGCCTGGCTGGCGCGGCTAGCAGTCGAATCGACACCCGGCTGACATTTCGGTGGCGCCAAGCCACCAAAAAAGCACCCCGGAACCGACTGGCGGCCCCGGGGTCAGCGCAGATTGGTATCAGACCGCGAGGCAGGCCAGCTTGATTTCGAGATAGTCGTCAAGGCCAAGGTGCGATCCTTCGCGACCGAGACCCGATTCCTTGACCCCGCCGAACGGGGCAACTTCGGTCGAAATCAGGCCGGTGTTGAACCCGACCATGCCGTATTCCAGCGCTTCCATCAGCCGCCACTGGCGCGCAGCGTTGGCAGTATAGACATAAGCGGCCAGCCCGGCGCGCGTGTCGTTGGCCAGATGCACCGCTTCCGCCTCGTCGCTGAAACGGATCAGGCCGGCGAGCGGCCCAAAGGTTTCCTCGCGCACCAGCAGTGCGTCGGGACGCACATCGACCAGCACGGTGGGCTGGAAAAAGCGGTCACCCGCCGGATGCGGTTCGCCGCCGGTCAACACGCGTGCGCCATGCGAAACCGCATCGGCGACATGCGCGGCAACTTTGGTCACCGCGCGACCGTCGATCAGCGGACCCTGTTCGGTCGGACCGGCCAGACCGGGGCCGACGCGGAACGCGGCGACACGGCCGGCAAGCTTTTCGGCGAAGGCATCATAGACCGCGTCGTGGACATAGAGCCGGTTGGCACAGACGCAGGTTTGCCCGGTGTTGCGGAATTTCGACACCAGCGCGCCTTCGACCGCGGCATCGATATCGGCATCTTCGAACACGATGAACGGCGCATTGCCGCCCAGTTCCAGACTGACGCGCTTGACCGTGCTGGCGCATTGCGCGGCAAGCAGTTTGCCCACCGGGGTCGATCCGGTGAAAGTGAATTTCGCCACGCGCGGATCGCCGGTCAGCACGCCGCCGATCCCTTTGGCCTCACCGGTGATCACCGACAGCACGCCCGCCGGAACGCCGGCTTCTTCGGCCAGCACCGCCAGCGCCAGCGCCGAAAACGGCGTCAGTTCGGACGGTTTGACCACGAATGTGCAACCGACCGCCAGCGCCGGCCCGGCCTTGCGGGTGATCATCGCCAGCGGGAAATTCCACGGCGTGATCGCGCCGACCACACCGACCGGCTGGCGCGTAACCACCAGCCGCCGGTCGGCCATGTGCGGGGTCAGCACTTCGCCGCGCACCCGCCGCGCCTCTTCGGCAAACCATTCGAGGAACGCGGCGGCATAGACCACTTCGCCTTTGGCCTCGGCCAGCGGCTTGCCCTGTTCGGCGGTCATGATCAGCGCCAGATCGTCGGCATGGGCGAGCATCAGGTCCGACCAGCGGCGCAGCACGGCGCCGCGTTCCTTGCCCGTTTTCGCGCGCCATCCGGCAAACGCCGCCTTGGCGGCGGTGACCGCTTCGTCCGCTTCGGCCGCGCCGAAATCGGGGACGTGGCCGATCACTTCGCCGGTCGCCGGGTTGTCGACGGCGATCGTGCGGTGCGAAGTCCGCCATTCGCCGCCGATGAAACCGGCTTCCCGCCACAAGTCGGCGCGCGCAAGATCGGGGCGTGATTTTACCAGTGTAGCGAGATCGTTCATGCGTCTACCTTACCTGAAACTTTGGCCAGTGATGCTTCGACAATATCGAGCCCTTCGTCGATCAATGCATCCGACGCGGTCAGCGGCACCAGAATGCGGATGGTTTCCCCCTTGGTGCCGCACGACAGCAGGATCAGCCCGGCTTCGAGCGCGGCAATCGTCACCGCCCTGGCAGCGGCGCCATCGGTTTCGCCCGCGGCATTGGTCACGTCAAAGCCGATCATCGCACCAAGACCGCGCAGATTGGCGACCGGCAGCCCGGCATCGGCAAAGCCGGTGATTCGCGCACGCAGCCGTTCACCGATCGCAGTCGCACGGTCGAGCAGACCTTCTTCCTCGATCACGTCGAGCACGGCGAGCGCGGCGGCGGTGCCGATCGGCGATCCGCCATAAGTACCGCCCAGACCACCCGGATCGAGCGCATCCATCAGTTGCGCGCGGCCGATCAGCCCCGACAGCGGAAATCCGCCGGCGAGCGATTTCGCGACGCAGACCAGATCGGGTTCCACCCCGCTGTGTTCGATGCCGAACAGTTTTCCGGTGCGGGCAAAGCCGGCCTGGACTTCATCGGCGATCAGCAGGAAGCCATGCTGGTCGGCCAGCGCGCGCAGCGCTTCGAGGAATTCGAACGACGCAACGTGAAAGCCGCCCTCGCCCTGCACCGGCTCGACAATCACGGCGGCAACGCGTTCCGGTTCAACATCGGCGGCGAACAGATACTGGATCGCGGCCAGGCTGCGCTCGACCGTGTTGCCGTCGATCCCGGTCGGGAACGGGGCGTGGAACACTTCGGGCGGCATCGGGCCGATCTTGCGCTTGTAGGGGGTGACTTTGCCGGTCATCGCCGAAGCAAGCAAGGTGCGGCCGTGGAACGCGCCGGTAAACGCGATCACCGCCGAACGGCCGGTGGCGGCACGCGCGATCTTGACCGCATTCTCGGTGGCCTCGGCCCCGGTGGTCAGCAGGATCGTCTTCGCCTCGCCCGAAAACGGCGCTCGCGCGTTCAGCTTTTCGGCGAGTTCGATATAGCTTTCATAGGGGCTGACCTGGAATGCGGTGTGGGTAAACCGGCCCAGTTGCGCCTCGACCGCAGCGATCACTTTGGGATGGCGGTGCCCGGTGTTGAGCACGGCAATGCCGCCGGCGAAATCGACATAACGACGCCCTTCGACATCCCACAGTTCGGCATTTTCGGCCCGTTCGGCATAGACCGCAGTGGATGATGCAACCCCGCGCGGCACGGCACGGTCACGACGGGCGGCAAGCGAGGCGTTGTCAGACATGGGAAGCCTTTCGCAAATTTTCGCAATTGGCGACATTATGACACCACAGGCTTGCCCGGAAAAGCCGACAAATGATAGCTATGCGGTGACCTGGAGTTACCATGACCGACCGCCCCCATTTGCCCCCGTTTGCCGCCCTGCGCGCGTTCGAGGCCTTTGGCCGCCATGGCAAAGTGCGGCGGACGGCGGTCGCGCTGGGGGTCAGTCACGCCATCGTCAGCCGGCATCTGTCCGCGCTCGAAGACTGGCTGGGCACGATGCTGGTCGATCGGGTGAATGGCGGCCTGACCACCGCTGGCGCGGACTATCACGCGCTGATCGGCCCGGCGTTCGACCAGTTGTGCAGCGCGACCGAGCGCGTGCGCGGGGATGCCGGAGCGCGGTTGCATGTCTGGTCGATGCCGGGGCTGGCCTATCACTGGCTGACCAGCCGGTTGCCCGATTTCGGTCGACGCCATCCCGGCCTTGCCGTTACGCTGCGCCCGTCCGACGCCGCGCCCGACCTGACCCGGCACGAGGCCCATGCCGATCTGCGCTGGTGGCGCGACAGCGATTTCGCCGCCGGCGAATTGCCGTCGATCATCCGCGTGCCGGTGATCCGTCCGCGCGTCTTTCCGGTCGCGCGCCCCGACGCGCCCTGGCTGGCGGACCGCCGGGTGGAAACCCCCGCCGACCTGCTGGTGCTGCCGCTGTTGCACGAAGATGACGATGTCGAATGGCTGGTGTGGTTTGCCGCGCACGGCCTGGGTTCGGCCGCGCTGCCGCCGCCGGCGGCGCGACTGTGGCAGGCGCACATGACGCTGGTGGCCGCACGCGAAGGCCAGGGCGTGGCGCTGACCAATGCCTTTCTCGCGGGCGAAGACCTCGCCGCCGGGCGCGTGATCGAACTGGGCGCGGGCAACCCGGCCTTTTGCGCGGTGTCGCTGGGCGCCTATTACCTGACGACGCAGCGCGACAGCGGCCAGACGCGGCCGATCCGCCAGTTTGCCGCGTGGTTGGCCGACATGGTGCGCGAAGCACCGGCGGGTTGGCAGGCCGCGCCTTGATGGTGCCTTCCACGCACCGCCTACGCATCAATTGTCGCTTTCGATTCTTGGCATTTCGCCGCATTGAGAGGCGCCCACGTATTTCGAAAGCAGCACCGCATGGCCACGATCGCCAAACTCCAGATCCGCAGCGCCGAAGAACTGGTCGCCGCCGCCGGCGATGTCGACTTGTCGCATTTCTGGATGCCGTTCACCGACAACCGCTTTTTCAAGGCCAATCCGCGCCTGTTCGCCTCTGCGCGCGACATGCATTACACGACCACCGATGGTTTGATGCTGCTCGACGGCACCGCCGGGCTGTGGTGCGTCAACGCCGGGCACGGCCGCGCGCCGATCGTGGCGGCGATTGCCGAGGCCGCGCAGACGCTCGATTTCGCGCCGACGTTCCAACTGGCGCATCCGCTGGCGTTTCAGGCGGCAAGCGCGGTGGCCCGGCTGATGCCGGAGGGCCTCGACCGCGTGTTCTTTACCGATTCGGGTTCGGAAAGCGCCGACACCGCGCTGAAGATCGCGCTCGCCTATCACCACGCGCGCGGCGAAGGCACGCGGTTCCGCCTGATCGGGCGCCAGCGCGGCTATCACGGCACCAATTTCGGCGGGATGTCGGTCGGCGGGATCGGCGGCAACCGGCGACGCACGGTCAGCCAGGTGTGGGGCGTCGATCATCTGGCCCACACCCATGGCGAGGCGGTGCGGTTCCAGCGCGGGATGCAGCCGTCGAACGGCAATCTGGCCGACGAACTGGAAGAGCTGGTGGCGCTGCATGGCCCGGAAACGATCGCTGCGGTGATCGTCGAGCCGGTGGCGGGATCGACCGGGGTGCTGGTCCCGCCGCAGGGCTATCTGCAACGGCTGCGCGACATCACGCGCAAATATGGCATCCTGCTGATCTTTGACGAAGTGATCACCGGGTTCGGCCGGCTCGGCAAGGCAACGGCAGCGGAATATTTCGGCGTGACCCCCGACATTCTGACCCTGGCCAAAGGCCTGACCAACGGTTCGGTGCCGATGGGGGCGGTCGTTGCGTCGCGCCAGGTGCACGACACGATCATCGACCGATCGCCCGCCGGGATCGAATTCTTTCACGGCTATACCTATTCGGGCCATCCGCTGGCGGCGGCGGCGGCGGTGGCGACGATCAGGCTGTACGAGGACGAGGGTACGTTTGCCCATGCCGCCAGCCTGGCGCAAGTCTGGGAAGATGCCGCGCATGGCCTGCGCGATGCCCCGCATGTGATCGACGTGCGCAACCTGGGCCTGGTCGCCGGGATCGAACTGTCTCCGCGCGACGGCGTCGTTGGCGCGCGCGCGATGGAAGTGTTCCACCGCGCGTTCGACGCCGGCCTGCTGATCCGCGTGACCGGCGACATCATCGCGCTGTCGCCCCCGCTGATCGTGTCGGCCGCGCAGATTCACGCGATGTTCGACACGCTGGCCGCGGTGTTGCGCCAGACGGCCTGACGTGTCGTTCTGTGATTTTGATGGACACTTTCCCCCTCCCCTGAAGGGGAGGGGCTTGAAAAGTCTTCGAAATCCTACCCCAGCAGGACCTCCGCGATCTGCACCGCGTTGAGCGCGGCACCCTTGCGCAAGTTGTCGCCGACGACAAACAGCGCCAGCCCGTGCGCGACAGTGGGGTCGTTGCGCACGCGGCCGACGAACACCGGGTCCTGACCGGTGGCGTCGATCGGGTTGGGTACGTCGCTGATCACCACACCGGACGCAGAGCCGAGCAATTCGAGCGCGCGTTCCACGCTGATCTGGCGTTCGAATTCGGCGTTGATCGACAGCGAATGCCCGGTGAACACCGGCACGCGCACGCACGTCCCCGACACCGGCAGGCCGGGGATTTCGAGGATCTTGCGCGTCTCGTCGCGCAGCTTCAGCTCTTCCTCGGTATAGCCATCCTCGCCCAGCACATAGTTGAGCGGCACGACGTTGTGCGCGATCGGCACCGCCCACTTTTCCGCCTGCGGCAGGATCGCCTCGTGCCCGCCATTGGCAAGCGTGGCCGCCTTGTCGCCGACATGGGCGATTTGCCGCGCCAGCACATCGATCCCGGCGATACCGCCGCCCGACACCGCCTGATAGGTCGACACCACCAGCCGCTTCAGCCCCGCTTCGTCGTGCAGCGGGCGCAGCACCGGCATCGCCGCCATCGTCGTGCAATTGGGGTTGGCAATGATCCCCAGCGGCAGGTCGGCCAGCGCGTGCGGGTTCACTTCGGCCACCACCAGCGGCACGCGATCGTCCGAACGCCAGGCCGAACTGTTGTCGATGACGATCGCGCCCGCAGCGGCCGCCTTTGGCGCCAGCGCGCGCGACGTCGACCCGCCGGCGGAAAACAGCACCAGGTCGAGCCCCGCAAAATCGGCGGTTGCCGCATCCTCGACGACCACGCCATCGAGCACGCGGCCCGCCGATCGCGCCGAGGCAAACAGGCGCAAGCCGGCTATCGGAAAAGCGCGCTCGGCCAGAATTTCGCGAATCATCGTGCCGACCAGGCCGGTCGCGCCGACGATCCCGACGTTCAGGTGCTGTCCGGGGGAAAACTTGCGAACCATTGCGTATCTCTCCTGTCATAAAGACGGAGCAGCGCGAGGGTCGTTGTCGTTTCAGATGAACCCCGCCTGTCCGTGTGCGGGGTTGATGTCCGGGTGGGGTGCCGTCAGATCGTGCACGCCCCCGACACCAACCGCGCAACGGCGGTCGGTTTCGGGGTCATGGTAATGATCGGCTTTGCGAACATGGCGGCGCGCCTAACCGCAAACGCAGCGGATTGCAACACCTGCTATCCGTTCGCGCAGCGCCGGAACGTCAGCCACCCCGACCGCCGCCTATTTCAGCGTGGCCAGATAGGCGATCAGGTTGGCACGCTGGGTGTCGTTGGTCACCGCAACCACCATCCGCGTGCCCGGCACCAGCTTGCCCGGTGCCTTCAGGAACGTGCTGAGCGTCACCGGGTCCCAGGTCAGCTTTGACGCCTTGAGCGCGGCCGAATAGGCGAACGGAGTCGAGGCGGCCTTGCGCCCGACCACGCCATAAAGATTGGGTGCGGCAACGCCGGTCTGGCCGGGCTTGTAGACATGGCAGGCAGTGCATTGCGTAAACACCGCCTTGCCGGCAGTGGCGTCCTGCGCTTGCACAGCGACGGGGGCAATCAGGGCAAGCGAGGCAAGTGCAAACATCTTCATCAGCAAAGTCTCCAGCCGGGGGCCTACAACAAGGCAAGGTAAGTATCGTACTCGAAGCGATCGATATGGGAAAGGAAAGCCGCGCGATCCTGCCGCTTGCACGCAACAACAATGTCACGCAGAGATGAACCGAAGATGGCGGCGGCCTTGTCCGAGGCGGCAAAACGGTCGATCGCCGCGCCCCATTCGACCGGCAGCCGCGCGCCCGCGCCGGGTTCGCGCGGGTCTTGCGGCGGCGGCGGCATCACGCCCGCCTCGATCCCCTGCAACATCGCGCCGAGCATCGCACCCAGCGCCAGATAGGCATTGGCATCCGCGCCGGAAATGCGGTGTTCGATGCGCGTCGCCTTTGCGCCGCCGCCGGCTTTGCTGCCGTCGATCACACGGATCGCCGCCGAACGGTCATCGTGGCCCCATCCGGCCGATACCGGGGCATGGGCATCGGGGCGAAAACGGCGGAACGAATTGGCGTTGGGGGCAAAGGCCAGCATCGTTTCGGGCATCGCCGAAACCAGCCCGGCCACCGCGTGGAACAGCGTCGCCGCCGGCGCGCCGGACGTGGCATCGGCCAGCACATTGGCGCCCGACGCGTCGTTGACGCTGGCATGGATATGCATCCCGCTGCCCGACGCATCGCCATAAGGCTTAGCCATGAATGTCGCGCCAAAGCCGTGCTTGTGGGCCAGACCGCGCACGATTCGCCGCATCAGCATGGCATCGTCGGCCATCGCCAGGGCGTCGGCACGGTGCAGGGTGTTCAATTCGAACTGCCCCGGCCCGGCTTCGCTGATCACCCCGTCGGCGGGAATGCCGATCGCGCGGGCCGCGACCATGATCGCATCGATCAACCGCTGGTGCGTCGCCAGCGCGCTGGTCGACAGCGTATCGTTGCGCCGCCGCCCGGCGGCACGCGCGCCGTCGGGCGGCACGGGCACGCCGTCTTCGAGCCGATAGAGATAGAATTCCAGCTCGACCGCGACCACCGGGGTCAGCCCGCGCGCGGCATAGCGCGCCACGATCGCGGCCAGCGCCCCGCGCGGATCGGCCGCCGCCGGCGCGCCGGCCCCGTCCCGCAGAGTGAGAAACGCCTGCGCCACGTGCCCGTCGAGCCACGGCACTTTGGCAAACCGCCCCGCCACCGGATAGCCCAGCCCATCGGGATCGCCGGTGCCGAATGCCAGCCCCGCCGCCATCACGTCGCAGCCCCAGGCATCCTGGGCAAACACCGACAGCGGGATCGGCAGCCCCTTGGCATCCACCGACAGCGCCTTGTCGCGCGCCAGCCACTTGCCCTTTGCCGCCCCTGCCACATCGAACACGAATGCTTCGACGCCATCGACTTCGGGATGTGCGGCAAGAAATGCCGCCAACGACGCCTGTTCCTGCTGTGACATGGTGTGATCACATATGCGACGGGCCAAAATCTGTCCAGCCGGGCACAGGATCAGCCCTTGGGCGCGACCACCAGCACGACAAAGCTGCCGGGCTTTGCGGTCGGACGCTGGCCCGCTGCGCCCGGCACCATCGTCGCGGTCGGCAGATAGATCCGTCCGGTGCGCGGATCGAGCGCACCGGTACGCGCGCCGACCTGGGTGGGGATGGTCGCGACGACGTGGAACTTTGCCGGGTCGGCAATCGCGATCGCGGTCAGCGTACCGTCGTGGCCGCCGGGCACGAACGCCAGACCGCGTGCCGGATCGACCAGCACCGCGTCGGGCCCTTTGCCCACCGGCAGCGTCTGGATCAACCGGCCGTTGACCGCGTCGACCACAGTGACCACGCCGTTGGAACACGCCGACAGCACGCGCGTGCCACCGGCCACCACGGCAAGCCCGGTCGGACCGTCGCACCCGGTCAACGCGATCGTGCGCACCAGCTTGCCCGCGACCAGATCGACCTCTGCCAGCGCGTTGGCTTCCTCCAGATTGATGAAAGCATGGCCGTGGCCATTGCCCGCGCCCGCCTCAAGCCCGCCGGGCACGGTGACCGTGCGCACGATCGAACGGGTTTTCGGATCGATCAGCACGACGCCGTTGCTGCCCGGCGCCATCACCACAACCAGGCCGGTGGCGTCGTCGAAATAGGCGGAATCGGGTTTCTCGCCGACGGCGACTTCGGCGACGACCACGCCGCTGGCGGCATCGATGAACCGCACCTGCCCGCTTGTCCCGTCGGTCTGGACGAGTGTCGCGCCGTTGTCGATCGGCAGCACTTCATGCGCGCGCCCGGCACTGGCAAGATGGGTGTTGACCACGCCGCCGGCCAGATCGACCGCCATGATCGCATCGGCGCGCGCGACATAAAGCCGCCCGCGCACCGGATCGACCGATGCATAGTCCCAGCCGCCATCCGCGCCCGGAATGCGCGCGACAACCGCATAACCGGTCGCCGTCGCCGGTTCAGCCAGCACCGGTCCGGCAAGGCCGGCGGCCACGCTTGCGAGAACCATATTCAAAAGGATGCGCATAGAGTGTCCCTGTCAAATGACGTGGTCTGCCGACGAGGTGCTAACGGGCATGGCGGGCCGGGTCAAAACATCAGGCGGGACTGTCACAGATTTGGCTTCGGACGCGACCATATGCCAGGCTATAAGCGGCACTTGCGCCCGCCCCCGAAAGGACCCGATGACCGACCCCCGCTATGACACGATCGCCGCGCTGATCGCCCGTTTTGGCCAGTTGCATTATGGCGAAGCGATCGCGCAGCTCGACCACGTGCTGCAATGCGGCCATCTGGCGTTCGCCGCGGGCGAAGATGACGCGATGGTGGTCGCCGCGCTGCTGCATGACATCGGCCAGTTTATCGACGATGCCGGCAATGCGGCCGAGGCACTGGCGGTCGACGCGCGGCACGAGGAACTCGGCGCGGATTTTCTGTCGCGCTGGTTCGGGCCCGAAGTGACCGAGCCGGTGCGGTTGCATGTTGCCGCCAAACGCTATCTTTGTCTTGTGCTGCCCGGCTATGCCGACGCGCTGTCGGGCGCGTCGAAAGCAAGCCTTGCGCTGCAAGGTGGGCCGATGTCCGCCGATGAAGCGGCCGCGTTCGAGGCCCATCCCTGGCATGGGGCCGCAGTGCGGCTGCGCGAATATGACGACGGCGGCAAGCGGCCCGGCTGGCTGGTGCCCGACTTTGCCAGTCATCATGACCGCATTGTCGGCCTGATGACCCCGCGCTGACTTTATGCACGCTTTATTGTGCGAACCGCCAATCGCCTTTGCATCTTAATCGCGGCTGCGCCTAAAGGGCCATAACGCTGTACCGATTTCTCCGGGCGCAGACCGCGCTGTTTTTTGCAATATGCTCGTGCATATTTTGCAATGCAAAAACACTCTCAATAATTACGAGACCTTAATGCGCCTTATTGGCCACAGTGATCATCTTTGAAAATTTTATACTGATTTTATGGCATAATATTGTGTCACACTTCTGCATCACATGCCGTAACTTTATGATTCCTTTATCTCGCTGTCGCAAAAATGCCTTTGTATCTTAATTCCCGTCGCGCTTAATGCTCATGTCCTCCGGCTCGAAACGTCAAACCCAAAACAAAGGGTGCGCTATCGGTTTGCCGGCATGAGGGCATCTGATGAGAAAAACCACTGCAGGCCTCTACGCTGGCCTGATGCTGGGCAGTGCTTTGGGCCTCAGCGGCGCGGCCGCCGCTGAAACCACAGCCACACCCGACAGCACCCCCGTCGACGCGACCGGCGACCAGGCGACACCGACCACCGGCGGCACGCCTGCCGCAGCGCCTGCCGCCGCAGCACCCGCGACGATCAAGGATTCGTCGCTCGGCACCAGCGTGATCGGGCGCTTCTTCAACTATCAGGCCGCCGAATGGGGCCTGGCCGCCTCGCCGCTGGAAACCGATCCCAACGCACCGCCGTCACGGCGCGCCAACTGGGCCCCGGCGCCAGAAACCCAGCCACCTTATCCGTTTACGGAATATTCCTACGGCGGCACCACGCTGCTCGGCGTTAACCGACCCAGTTCGGTCGACAGTCCGCTGATGGTAGCGCTCGCCGACACCAGCCTTGGTGAGGCGATGGCAAAGGCCCATATCCAGACATATGGCTGGGTTGACGTCGGCGGCAACATTTCGACCAGCCACGTGCACCAGGGCAACCAACCCGCAGCCTACGACTTTGCGCCGAACACGGTCGTGCTCGATCAGGCGGTGCTCTATGTCGAGCGCACGCCCGACACCGTTCAGGACGACCATGTCGACTGGGGTTTCCGCGTTTCGGGAATTTATGGCACCAACTATCGCTATACCGCATCGCGCGGGTTTTTGGTCGATCAGGGGCTTTTCCAGAAAAACAAGGTCAACGGTTTTGACATGCCGATGATCTATGGCGAAATTTTCATCCCCAAGCTGGCGCAAGGGCTGCTGATCCGTATCGGCCGCTTCATCTCTTTGCCCGACATCGAGGCACAGTTGGCGCCCAACAACTATATGTACACCCACTCGCTGACCTATACCTTCGACAACTATACCAACGAAGGCATACAGCTGACGCTGGCAGCGACCAAGAACCTGTTCCTGCAACTGGGTGTCAGCGCCGGCTCGGACTCTGCGTTGTGGAATGCCAACCAGAAATTGCCGAACTATGCCTATGGTCAGGTATTTACGAACGCCGACGGCTCTACAACCACCGACACGCTGTTCCCCAACGCGACATTCAAACGTGACCCGGGCGTGATGCCATCTGTCACCGCTTGCGTGCGCTATCAGACCGATTCAGCGAACGACAATATCTACCTTTGCGCCGATGCGATCAACTCGGGCACCTGGGGCTACAACAACCTGCAATGGTTCGGTGGAACATATTACCACAAATTTTCCAAGAACATGCACGTCTCGATCGAGAGTTACTATCTCTATCAGAAGAACGTGATCAACGTCGACGCGGGCTCGGCAGGCGCCGCGATCTTTGGCGCGGGCGGCACCCCGTTCAGCCCGCAGTTCTACCCCTATAACGGCCCAAGCGGCGCCCAGTGCGCCAATCCGGACGCCGTCTCCTGTACCGCAAAAGTGTACACCGCATTGGCCTACTGGAACTGGGAACCCGGTCCGTTGGACAACATTTCGCTGCGTACGGAATACTACAACGACGAACAGGGACAACGCACCGGCACCAAGTCCAAATATTATGAATTCGGCCTGGGCTGGCAGCACTGGTTTTCGCCCCAGATCGAGATCCGTCCCGAAGTCACCTATTACAAGTCGCTCGATGGGTTGGCGTTCAACAACGACTTTTCCACCGGCAACACCGCATTCGCCAAGAACCACCAGTTGGTGGCTGCCGGCGACATCATCATCCACTTCTGATCCTGGCTTCAGGACAAGAGATCATTGGGCCGCCGGACTACCCGGCGGCCCTTTTTTGCCTTTGCACCCCTTGCAAAACCGCAGAGTCAAGAAGCCCCTCCCCTCGGGAGAGGGGTTGGGGAGGGGTGCCCAGCACGCGCGATCGCGCGCATCGAGCAGCCCCCGCAAACCCCCTCCCAACCCTCCCCCTTCAGTGGGCGGGCTTTTCAACGGCCACGCTCAAGCGCGGTGCGGGCCGAACAGGATCACGCTTGCGCCGATCAGGCAAAGCGCCGCGCCGCCCAGGTCCCAGCGATCAGGCCGCACACCTTCCGCCAGCCACAGCCACAACAGTGCCGACGTGATATAGATGCCGCCATAGGCGGCATAGGCCCGCCCAGCCTCGGCCGTGTCGACAAGCGTCAGCAGCCAGGCGAACAGCACGAGCGACGCACAGCCGGGAACAAGCCACAACGGCGACTTTGCCATCCGCAACCAGGCCCAGAACGCAAAGCAGCCGGCGATTTCCGCCAGCGCCGCCGCCATATAGATCAGGATGGGCTTCATCATCCCCGGCCGACGCCACGAGCAGTGCGCTTACAGTGCACCGGCAACATCCGGATTGCGCGGCAGGCGCACGGTAAACCGCGTGCCCTCGCCTTCGCGGCTGGCAATCGCAACGGCGCCGTGGTGCAAATCGATCACCGCCTTGACCAGAAACAGGCCGATGCCGGTGCCCACCGTCGAACCGGCATTGCCGCCCCGGAAATAGCGGTCGAACACCTGATCGACCTCCGCCTCGGGGATGCCGATGCCCTGATCGGCCACCACCACCGTCACTTCGTCTTCACTGTGCAGCAGTTCAACCGACACCAGCGCCCGTTCGCGCGAATATTTGATCGCATTGCCAACCAGGTTGCTGAACAAGTGCGTCAACAGCTTGCGGTCGCCGACCATGACCAGCGGGTGGTGGTCAAAGCGTTCGTGGACGAATGCATTGGGCACGAGTTCGCGGTGGAGCGCGCAGACGTCACGCAGCACTTCGGCCAGGTCGAATTCGCCGGGATCGAACACGCTGTGCGGGCCGGCATCGGCCAGCCGGGCGTGTTCGATCAGATGCTCGATCACGCTGGTGATGCGCCGCACCCCGCGCCGGATGGTCTGTGCCCGCTCTTCCAGCTCTTCGGGGCCGTGCTGCGCGCTCTTGCTCAGCAGGCGTTGCGCGTGGCCGTCGATGCTGGCCAGCGGCGTGCGGAATTCGTGGCTGGCCATGGCCAGAAAATTCCGCTGCATCTGGGTCAGCCGCTGTTCCTTGGCCAATTCGTCGGTCAACATCGATGCGTGATCGGCCAGCGCCCGCTGGCTGAGCGCAAGGTCGATCGCATTGCGCCGGAACACCTCGACCGCGCGCGCCATCGCGCCGATTTCGTCCCGCCGGTCGCGCCCGTGGATTTCGACATCCATGGCATTGCCCGCCAGGCCATCCATGACTTGCGCCAGATCGACCAGCGGTTCGGCAATCGACCGGCGGATCGTGACCATCGCGCCGGCCACCATCACCCCGGCAAAGATCATCGCCGCAAGATTGAGAAACCGCGTCTGATAGAACACCACATCGGCCCGCCGCGCCGCCACGGCGGCATTTTCGACATTGAGGTCGGTCAACTGGCCCAGGATGTCGCTGGCTGCGTCATAATTGTGGTGCGAAACACCCAGGTAAAACGCCTTGGCCTCGTCACGGTGTCCAGACGACACCTGGGCGAGCACGCGATCGACCCCGACGCGATAAGCGGTCCAACGATGCCAGAACTGCGCCTCGGCCACGATCTCTCGTGAATCGTGGGCAATCGCGCGGTAATTGCGATAGGCACGATCGATCCGACCGTCGAGCACCCCCATTTCCTGCAGGATCGTGCGGGTATCCGCCGCCTTTCCAGCCAGCAGCAAGGCGCCCTCGTCGGCGCGAAAGTCGCTGGTAAAGTTGTTCAGATCGCCCAGGTATTCGGTGCTGCGAAAGAACACGTCGCGCAAGTCGTCGGAATAAGTGCGATAATCCGACAGGCGCCAGATACCGAACGAGCCGACGACGACGACCACCACGATCACAAACAGGAACACGCTGAAAAAGCGCGTACGGATCGAAGTCTGGACCTGATCGGTCACGACCCGAAACCTGTCTGTGCTGGTCTGTAGCATGGCATCGGTGTGATAGCCCAGCGGGGGCCACGCGCAAGCCGGCGCTCAATGCCTGCGATGCACGGTCCCGCCATCGATGCCTCCGGACACCACAAGGCCCCCGCCAACCATCGCGCGCGCGGCCGGTCGGGCGAAATCCCCCCCGGCGATGCCATTGCCCGTCGCGGCCCGCACGGCCTCACTGCGCCGCGCCGCGCCGGTCTGCGCGATCATCGCCGATGATCCGGCCGCAACCGGCCGCACGGCCTGGACCCTGGCCGGCGCCGCAATCGCATGGTCCGGCGGCGTCGGCGTCCGGCCGGGCGCCGACGCGCGATGGGCTGGCCGCGCCATTGCAGGCGTGCCCACCGCGAACAGGGCCAGCGTGACGACGAGCAGGATCGGGCGAAGCGTCATCGATCAGATTTCCAGCGCCGGATCATCGCCGGGCTCCGGCGCTTTCGGCATTTGCGGTTTGCCTGCTTGACCCGCCACCAGCAAGCGGAACGCCGGCACCACCACCAACAGCAGCACCGGGGACAACAGCATGCCGCCCACCACCACGACCGCCAGCGGCTTTTGCACCTGGCTGCCGATCCCGCTCGACAGCGCGGCGGGCAACAGCCCGATGCACGCCGACAGCGCGGTCATCAGCAAGGGTCGCATGCGCTGTTCGGCGGCATGTTTCATGGCATCGAACGGCCCCATCCCGCCGGCTCGCGTCTGGTTGTAATAGGTGATCAGCAAAATGCCGTTCATCACCGACACCCCGAACAGCGAGATAAAGCCGATTTCGCCCGACACGCTCAATGGCAATCCGGCCAGCCACAGCGCGAGAATGCCGCCGCCGACCGCAAAGGGAATGCCGGACAGCGCCAGCAGCGCATCCCCCACCGAATTGAACAGGCTGTACAACAGGATCAGGATCAGCAGCAGGCTGATCGGCACGACGACCGCAAGACGGGCCTGCGCCTCCTTCATGTCCTGAAATTCGCCCGCCCAGACCAGGCGATAGCCGTTGGGCAAGTGGACGTTCTTGGCAATGCGATCCTGCGCCTCGGCCACGGCGCCGGCCAGATCGCGGCCGCGCACGCTGAACTTCACCGGCAGATAGCGCTTGGTGGTCTCGTGATAGATGTACGAGGCGCCGGTATCGACCGAGATCGTCGCCAGTTCGCGCAACGGGATATAGGCGGTCGACCCGGACGGGGTCTGATACCCGACCTTGATATCGCCGATCTTTTCGATGCTGTCGCGCTGGTCTTGCTGGGCGCGCACGGTCACGTTCCACTGGCGATCGGATTCGAGCACGGTGGTTGCCACTGCCCCGCCCATCGCCGCCTGGATAACGGTGTTCACATCGCCGGTGTTCAGGCCATAGCGCGCGGTCTTTTCGCGATCGATCCTGATGTCGAGATTGGGCTGGCCGACCACGTGGAAAATGCCGAGGTCGGCAATCCCGCGCACTTTGCTCATCTGGGTCTGGATCTGCTGGGCAAGGTCTTCATCGACATTCAGATTGGGACCGATGATCTTGACCGAATTGGCGCCTTTCACCCCGGAAATCGCCTCCTGGATGTTGTCCTGGATGTACTGCGAGAAGTTGAAGTTGACGCCCGGCAGTTCGCGCTTGAACGCCTTGTTCACCTCGTTGGTCAGGCTTTCCTTGGTCACGCCGGCGGGCCACTGGTCATGCGGCTTCAACGGCACGAACAGTTCGATGTTGGAAAATGGCGAGGCGTCGGTGCCGTTGTCGGGACGGCCATGCTGCGACACCACCGTCACCACTTCGGGATAGCGCATCAGGATATCGCGGATCTTGCGCGTGGCTTCGGTGCCGCCGTTGAGCGTCATCGTCGGCGGCAGCGAAGCGCGAATCCAGAAATTGCCCTCTTCGAGCGCGGGCAGGAATTCCCCGCCCAGCCGGGTAAACAGCAGTCCCGAAATCAGCAGGAACACCACACCGATCCCGACTGTCAGCTTTTGCCGGTCGAGCGCGAAATCGAGCATCGGCGTATAGACCTTGCGGATGCCCCGCACGATCCAGGTTTCGACTTCTTCGACATGTTTGGGCAACAGGAACGACGCGATCACCGGGGTGATCGTGAACGTCGCCAGCAGCGCCCCGGCCAGTGCAAAGGCATAAGTTCGCGCCATCGGCCCGAAAATCTGTCCTTCCACCCCGGTCATCGTGAACAGCGGGATGAACGCGGCGACCGTGATCAGTGTCGAGAACAGGATCGAATTGTCGATCTGGATCGCGCTCATGAAAATCAGGCGCAGGCGGCGGGTCCACCGGCGCGGCGCGGAACCGGCGGCCCCAACCGTCCGGTCCGATGACGGATCGTGGCCCCAGCGCCCCTCGGACAGGTGTTCGAGCCACTCGTCCTGTTCGTGCTTTGGCGCCTCGAAGATGCGGAACATGTTTTCGACCAGGATCACCGCAGAATCGACAATGATCCCGAAATCGACCGCGCCGATCGACAACAGGTTGGCATCCTGCCCCATCAGCACCAGGATGATGATGCTGAACAGCAAGGCGATCGGGATGTTGAGCGACACGATGATCGCGCTGCGCAGGTCGCCCAGGAACACCAACTGGATGATGAACACCAGGATACACCCGAACACCAGGTTTTCGAGCACGGTGTGGGTGGTGATTCCGACCAGCGCGCCACGGTCGTAATAGGGCTTGATCTGGACGCCCGGCGGCAGGCTGCCGTCGGTGTTCATCGCGGTGATCACCGCTTTGATCTTGGGCAACATTTCGTTGGTGTGGTATTCGCGCCCGATCACCACGATCGCGCCGACCGCGTCATCGCTTTTGTCGACGCCCAGAATGCCCAGGCGGGGCACATAGCCGACCGAGACTTTGGCGATATCCCTGATCCGCACCGGCGTGCCGTTGACTTGCGCCAGCACGACATTCTCGATGTCTTCGGTGTGATAGCCTTTGACGATTTCCTCGTTGCCGCCGTCATCGATCAGGCCGATGCCGCGGATATTGACCGACTGCTGCCCGATCGCGACTTCACGCCCGCCGACGTTGATATTGGCATTGCCCAGCGCGGTCAGCACTTGCGGAATGGTCAGGCCATAGCTCTGCAGCTTGTGCAGGTCGGTGGTCACGTCGAACTGCTTGGTCGTGCCGCCCCAACTGTTGACGTTGACCACGCCCTGGATGGTCGACAGACGGCGCAACACCACCCAGTCCTGCACCGTGCGCAGATTGGTCAGCCCGAAATGCGGCGGCCCGATCAATTGATAGCGCAGCACTTCGCCGGTGGCGCTCGACTGGTTGATTGACGGGATCTGGTTGCCGGGCAATTGCACGCCCTGCTGCAAGGCCAGTGCCGCCTGCGCATAGGCCCAGTGAAAATCGACGCCGTACTTGAACGTCACGCGGATGAAGGTCAGCCCATAAAACGACGTCGAACGAATGTTGTCGATCTGCGGCGTCGCATAGAGCGCCACCTCCATCGGCGTCGTATAGTATTTTTCCATCTCCTCTGCCGACAGCCCGCCCTGTTGCGCGGTGATTTCCAGAATCACCGGCGCAGGGTTGGGATAGGCCTCGATGTTGAGCGCCTTGAACGCGGTAATGCCGCCGGCCAGGAACACGAGCAGCCCCAGCAGGACCATCGTGCGGCGGGTGAGGACAAAGGCGAGGATCGACTTGAGCACGGCGGCCCTTTCTCAGCGAACTGAATGCCGGCGGGAAAACGGTATGGCGTAACGACAGCGACTGGCTTCAATCCGCATCGGGATCGGCGGCCAGCATGTTGTCGATGAAAATCGCACCCTTCGTCACGGTCAGCTCGCCCGGTTGCAGCCCGTCGATGATCTGGTCATAGCCGTCGCGCGACTGGCCGATGTGGATCACCCGCTGGGTGAAGTGCTTTCGGTCGGTGGTAACCCAGGTGGTCATCGTGCCGTCGCCTTCGCGCACCACGCCATCGACCGGCAGCGCCAGCGTGCGCATCGCCGTGCCGGTGTGCACCGCAAATGTCGCCAGCATGTTGGCGCGCAGCACATGCTGCGGATCTTCGACGGTGGATCGCAATTGTACGGTGCGGGTGGCGGGATCGACACTGGCGCCAACCGTTTCGATCCGGCCACGCAGCGTGACGCCCGGCAGCGCGGGAACGGTGACGTCGACCGCCTGACCGACGTGAAACTTGTTGCTGTCGGTTTCGGCGGCGGTTGCCACCATCCACAAATGGCTGCTGTCGGCGACGGTGAACGGCGCCGGGGTCCCGCCCGGCTGAACCAGCAGGCCGGGCTGCGCGTTGCGGGCGGTGATCCGCCCGGCAATCGGGCTGCGCACCACCAGCAGCGGATCGACCTTGTGCGAGGCGAGCAGGCTCGCCGGCGATTTGCCGAACACTTTCAACGCGTCGGATGCCGCCTGCAACGAGGCATTCGACGCCGCCTCGGCCGACACCGCCTGTTCGACGTTCTGATCGGAAATACCTTGCGTGCCGTGCAACTTGTTGGCGCGGTCGAGCGCCTTCCTGTTGGCGGTCTCGGTCGCCTCGGCCGCCAGCAGGGTGGAACTTGCGTTCATCAGATCCGGGCTTTCGACCGTAAACAGCGGCTGCCCTTTGGCGACCTGGTCGCCCAATCTGACAAACGCCTGCGCAATCTTGCCCTGATAGGGGCTGAAGACCTGCACCGCGGTATCCTGGTCAAAATCGATATAGCCCGGCGCCGATGTTGTGGCCGAAAAGTCGCGCTCGGCAACCGGATCGACCGATACCAGCTTCAACTGGTCGGCCGTCAGTTCAACTTTGGGCGGCCCGGTGGTGGCCGACGCCTCCGCGACAGGAATCTTGTCGGGATCGGTGCCGCTGCCGCAGGCCGCCAAGGCCGCGGACAACGCGGCGATGACCGCGATCCTTACGACAACGGGTGCAAACGGCACTTTGGCAATGCGCATGGTACGGCCTCAATTCTGAACGTCCCACGCGCTGCCAGCCCGGGGCCATGGCGTCTACTGTGACAATTCACATCGCCCCGGATTTGTTCGCACCTGCCGTACAATCGCGAACGTGACTTGTCACAGTAGGCAGGCGTGGAGAGCGATCCTATGAGACAATTCGGGGCAGGTTTTCAAAGCCTGATCCCCGCCACCCCAGCAAAGTCGGGACGAATCGGATACCAGCCGAGGCATATCCCGCCAGATCGATGAGACCCATGGCCGAGGCGACCCGCATGCAATCCGACCCAATCACCATTTTGCATCGCAGCATGTTCTGCCGCCTGATGGGCGCGACGGCGGCGCTGTCGCTGGCCGGTTGCGCTGTCGGCCCCAATTATCACCGCCCCGCCGATACACCCGTGGCAAAGGATTTTGCGCCCGTCGCGCTGAAGGATACCACCACCGGTGTCGCCAACCTGACCGGCGGCGATCCCGAACATTTCGTGCTCGGCCGCGACATCGCGTTCGCCTGGTGGAAAGAGTTCGGTTCGCCAAAACTTGACGCGCTGGTCGACCGGGCGCTGGCGAACAACCCGACGCTGACCGCAGCCGACGCCGCGCTGAAGGCCGCGCACGAACAGACCGCGGCACAACGCGGTTTCTTCTACCCGACGGTCGGCGCCGAATTCAGCCCCAGTCGTCAGCAGATCGCCGGCAACCTCAGTTCGAACGAGCCGGGCCTGCAAGGCAACGGCAGCGTGCTGGCGGCCCCTGCCCCGCAAAGTCTGGTCTACAGCTTCTACACCGCGCAAGTGGGCCTGAGCTATACCCCCGACGTGTTCGGTGCCAACCGCCGCTCGGTCGAATCGCTCAAGGCGCAGGAACAGGCCACGCGCTACCAGATGGCGGCGGCCTATATTTCGCTCACCACCAATATTGTCGCCGCCGCCTTGCAGGAAGCGTCGCTGAACGCGCAGATCGCCGCGGGCGAGGCCTATGTCGCCGCCAACCGCAAGGCGCTCGACATCCTGCAGCAACAACAGCGCCAGGGCCTGGTCATGGCGCTCGATGTCGCACAGCAGGAATCCCTGCTGGCCGCCGCCCAGGCGACGCTGCCGCCGTTGCGCAAACAGCTCGAACAGACTCATGACCTGATCCGCGCGCTGGCCGGCACGCTGCCCGATGATCCGATCGACGTGCATTTCGATCTCGACAGCTTTCACCTGCCGCACGAATTGCCGTTGAGCGTGCCGGCCAGGTTGCTCGATCAGCGCCCCGACGTCCGCGCGGCCGAGGAACAACTGCATTCGGCCAGCGCACAGGTCGGCGTGGCGACCGCCGCGCGCCTGCCGCAATTCACCATCACCGCCGCCTATGGCGGCGCGGCGAGCGAGGTCGGGCAGCTGTTTTCCACCGGGGGCCCGTTCTGGAATATCATCGGCGATGTCACCCAGACGATCTTTGACGGCGGCACGCTGCTCCATCGCAAGCACGCCGCCGACCAATTGCTGATCCAGGCCCGCGCGCAATACAAGGCAACAGTGATCAACGCGTTCCAGAACGTCGCCGACACGCTGCAGGCGATCCACGCCGATTCCGACGGCCTGGTCGCGGCGGACCTGGCCGAACGCGCCGCGCGCAAGGCGCGCGATGTGACCAACGACCAATACCGCGCCGGCTATGTCAATTACCAGACGCTGCTCGCGGCCGAAGCCACCTGGGAACAGGCGCTGGCCAACCGGGTACAGGCACAGACCAACCGGTTTGGCGACGCGGCCGCGCTCTATCAGGCGCTCGGCGGCGGCTGGTGGAACCGCGCCGAACTGACCGGCCCGGTCATGTCGGGCAAGACTCCGGGGTAACCATCCGGCCGAAGTCAAATTGGACTTTGTGCGGGTGCAGCAATGCGCCTATGCTGGCGCCGGTTCCTGTGGATGACGGGTCGCACCGACCATCACCGGACGGGGGAAACTGCTGCGCCATCATGTCGATTTCGTCACCCGTGATCCTGTGCATCGAGGACGACAAGGATACCGCCGAGTTGTTGGCCGAGGATCTGGCAGAGCGCGGATATCGCGTCTTGCTGGCGCATGACGGCGGCGAAGGGCTGCGCCTGATCATGTCGGAACAGCCCGATTGCGTGTTGTGCGATGTCAGCCTGCCGGTGCTGTCGGGTTTCGAAATCCTGGCCCGCCTGGGTGAGATCACCCCGCGTTTCGGGCGCATGCCGTTCATTTTCCTGACCGCCTTTTCCGACCGCGATTCGGTGCTGAAGGGGCGCAATCTGGGCGCCGACGACTATGTGACCAAACCGGTCGACTACGAATTGCTCGACGCGATCATCCGGCAAAAGCTCGAACGCACGCCGAAAAGCGACATCTGGCCCGCCAAAGTCCAATTGAACCCGCGCGAAATCGAGATCCTGACCTGGGCGGCGCGCGGCAAGACATCATCCGAAATCGCCCAGATCCTGGGCCTGTCCAAACGCACGGTCGATTTCCACGCCGACAACGCCCGCACCAAACTGGGCGCCGCAACCCGTATCGAGGCAACGATCAAGGCGGCCACGCAACGCATCATCCGCCCGTGATCCCGGCTGTGTCAGTTTGCACCCGCCAGACTGGCATCCCGGCTGGCGCGGAATTCGTCGTCCTTGTGCCAGTTCGGCCATTGGTCGCCGTTCGCCAGCGTGCGGCCAAGGCGATAGAACAGGCGCACATCCTCGGCGATGCCCGACCAGTCCCAACTGTCGGAATATTCGTCGCTCGGCTGGTGATAGCGGTGGGCGACGTAATCCTCTGACGCGGCGTCGCCCGCTGCCGTGCCGCCGACGATCAGGTCGTGGCCGCGCGACAGGTCGAACATCGGCACGCCGCGCTTGGCAAAGCTGAAATGGTCGGACCGGTAATAGTGCCCGCGCTCGACATGGTCCTCCTTGCCTTCGCGCAGGCCCTCTTGCGCCAGCGCGGTGTGGAACACGCCGGTCAGGTCCGATTTGTCGCCCCCGGTCATCGCGTAATCATACGCCGCGCCATAGCTGGGCAGGGCATCCATATTCACGCCGCCCACCGTGCGCGACAGCGGATAGAGCGGGTGACCGGCATAGTATTCCGATCCCAGCAGCCCCGATTCCTCAAGGGTCAGCGCGATGAACACCATGCTGCGCGGTGCCGCACCGGCCCGGCCGTTCGCCTCGGCCAGGGCGACCAGCGCGGCCACGCCGGTGGCATTGTCGACCGCGCCGTTGCAGATCCCGTCACCTTTGGCATCGGGCGTGCAAAGGCCCAGGTGATCCCAATGCGCCGAATAGAGCACAACCTCGTCCGGGCGCGCCGTGCCCGGCAGGATACCGACGACATTGTGCGACAACCCGCGCTCGACCGTGTTGTCAAAGGCAAGGCTGGCCGACGCCGCCAGCGGCACCGCGCGAAACCCCTTGTGCCGCGCGGCCGCCTCCAGCGTCGCCAGGTCCTGTCCGCCCGCAGCCACGATCTTTGCCGCGACGCCATGCTGAACCCAGCCATTGACTTCGGTCTGGCTCATACCATGGTCGGCGCTGGCGACAAAATGCGTCGGGCCCGACCACGACGATTGCACCACGTTCCAGCCATAGGCGGCGGGAAAGGTGTCATGAACGATCAAAGCCCCCGCCGCGCCCTGGCGCGCCGCCTCTTCGAACTTGTAGGTCCAACGGCCGTAATAGGTCATCCGCCGGCCCTTGAAGGGCCCCTGTTCGCCCTCCATCGCGTAATCGGGGTCATTGATCAGGATGACCGCGATCTTGCCATGCATGTCGACGCCGGCATAATCGTCCCACCCCAGTTCGGGCGCCTTTATCCCGAAACCGACGAACACCAGCGGCGCCGCGGTCAGCGCGGTGTGCGCCACTTCGCGATAGCTGCCGGCGACGAAATCGGCGCCATACGTGAACGACACGCGGGTACCGTCCTTACCGACAACGGTCAAAGGACTGCGATTGTGACCGACGATGGTGACGGTCGGCACTTCCTGCAACCAGCCGCCATGCGCGCCGGGCTGCAACCCGGCCGCCTTGAACCAGGTCACGATCGCGTCGAGCGTTTTCGGTTCCGCACGCGTGCCCGGCCCGCGACCCTCGAACGCATCAGACGACAGCGTTTTCACCACGTCGCGCATCAACGGCACATCGGGCTGCGCCAGGCCGCCGGGCGCCTGGACCAGCGGCGCCGTCCGGGCCCGGACCGACGGGTTGACGGCCAGCAGCGCCGCCGCAAAAATCAAACGCACAGACAGCATCGGGTGGACCATGATCGCCTTTCAATTCGTGCCGCACCGGGCATAGATTTTTCGGTCGCCGAAGCAAGAGCGCCGCCGCGTCACGGCGCGGCGGGCAACAGCCCCGCTTCGACCAGGACCGGCGGATGGCGATGGTGCGTCGCCCGTTCATAGGCATAGGCAAAACCCAGCAGGTCGCCATCGTGGAACGGCCGTCCGGCGATTTCGAGCCCGAACGGCAACCCGCTGGCATAGAACCCGCCCGGCACGACCACCGCCGGCACGCCCAGCATATTGACCCAACTGGTCGCCGAATGCGGCCCATCGCTCAGCCCGCCGTTCTGCGGCATTGTTTCGTCAACCGGGGGCATCTGGATCGCCGGATAGACATAGCCGTCGAGATGCAGCCGATCCATCGTGTCGAGGTATTGTTGCAAGGCCCGCCGGCGCGGCGCGAAGTAGTTCCGTTCCGCATCGGGATCGGTTTCGATCTGACGCTGGCGGATCGTGATATCGCCGGCCAGGAATTCGGCGTTGTTGCGTTCGGTGCCGATAATCGCCGCGCCCAGCGGCGCGCCCATCACCCGTTCATAGTCGGCGCCGGAATGGTATTGCGCCGGGCCATAGCCGGCGAGGAAGGCATCGGTCCCTTCGCGGACATAAGCATAGGTCGCGATCCGCATCGCGTCGTGGGCAAAGCCGGCGGGCAGGACGCCGTCATCGACCACCACGGTTGCGCCCGCCGCGCGCAATTCGTCGATCGCCCGCATGAACGCGGCGCGTGTGCGCGGATCGAGCGGGATCGCGGCCTCGGCCGCCGCCTTTGCCGCCGCGCCTTCGGGCACTTGTGCAGGAATGCCGTGGAACGGAATACCCGGCCCTTGCAGGATAAACGCCGGCACACCGAACCGCTTGCCGCGCAAGGCATCGGCCTTCAGATAGGCGGTATAGGGCGGTCTTTGCGCCTTTTGCGCCGATCCCATGGTGACGGGATCGAGCGGATCTTCGCCTGCCATCACCCCCAGCGCAATCGCCGCGTCGGTGACATTGCGCGCGATCGGCCCGGTGTTGTCGAGCAGCCAGTCGAGCGGCGCGATACCCGCGATCGAAACCAGCCCGCGCGTCGGAAAAACACCGACAAGCGCGCTGGTCGCGGCCGGCATGCGGATCGAATTGCCGGTGTCACTGCCGTTGCCCAGCACGGCCAGGTTCGACGTCACTGCCGTCACTGTTCCCCCCGACGATCCGCCCGGCGAAAACCGCACGTCATAGGCATTGCCGGTGCGTCCGAACGAACTGGACCGGTTGGTATCGGCATTGGCGAAATCGGGCATGTTGGTGTGGCCGATGACAATCGCGCCGGCGGCCCGCAACCGCGCCACGATCGTCGCATCGCGCGGGGCGACCAGTTCGTGGCCCGGCACGGTATAGCCCTGCCACCCGTCGGTCGTCACTTTGCCGGCAATGCTGGTGTTGGCCTTGATGACGATCGGCACGCCCCACAACGGGCCGTGCGTTGCGCTCGTTCCGCCCGCCGCATCTTCCTGGTCGGCCAGCGCGCGCGCCTCGTCGGCAAAGACCTGCTCGATCGGGCGATAGATCGGATTGTAACGGTCGATCCGCGCCAGATACCAGTCGACCACTTGCCGGATGGTATAGCGATGCTGGTCATAAAGGCCGTGCAGTTGCGGGATCGAAACCTCGACCAGATCGCGGTTCATTGTCGCCGTGTCCGGCGCGGGATCGGCCCGCGTCGTCCCCGACCATGCCACCATCCCCACCGCCACATAACACGACACCCACTTGCGCCAATTCGGCATTGCCCGACCCCTCGGATTTTCGCGACGCGCCCTGATGGCGCAAAACCACCCGTGCGAAAAGGGCCCGGCGGTCATCTGTCGTATCCCAGCCGGTAATGGCTGGGCGCGACACCGACATGGCGTTTGAACATCGTGGTAAAGGCCGCCGGGCTGTCATACCCCAGATCGAGCGCAATGGTCGTCACCGCTTCTCCCGCCGCGAGCCGGGGCAACGCGACCAGCAGGCAGGCCTGCTGGCGCCAGGCGCCAAAGCTGAGCCCGGTTTCCTTGCGGAACAGACGGGTAAAGGCGCGCCGTCCCATGCCAAGCTGCGAACTCCACTGATCGATCGTGTCGCGCGGGCTGGGGTTTTCGAGAAAAGCCTGGCATTTGGTGGCGATTTCCGGGGACTGGGGAAACGGCACTGCCAGCGGCACGGTCGGCGCGCGCGCCAGTTCGGCCATCAACAGCGACATGACCAGATCGTCCCGGCTGCCCAGCACATATTCCGGTTCGATCAGGCACGCGGTTTCCAGCAGGCTGCGCAGCAGCGGCGAAACCTGGATCACATGGTTGACCGGGCCCAGCGATCCGGGTGCGTCGGCCTCTATCAACACGCCGCGCGTGCTGACCGCGCCCACCATCCGCACCGAATGGCGACAGCCGCCCGGGGTCCACACCGCGCGCTCTGGCGGGGCGACCCAGGCGCCATGCGGGGTGCTGACGACGATCACCCCGCGTGTCGCATAAAGCAACTGGCCGCGCCGGTGTTCGTGCCAGTCCAGTTCAAAGGCAGGCGGATATTCGTTGCCCACCGCGACGATCGGACGCGGGGCCGCTTCGAGATTGTCGGGATTGTTCCGGGGCATGAGCGTCCCATTCGCGAAAGGAAAAGACCCATACAGGAATGCGGGCACAAGGCGTAGCGCTTATCGCCGGCATCCTGTTGCAAGTGGAGTGAAAGCCATGACCGAGTTCCGAACCGCCCCGCCCCCGTCGACTGCCCAGGCGACGGTGTTCGGCGTCATCGTCGCGATCAGCTTTTGCCATTTGCTCAACGACATGATGCAATCGCTGCTGCCGGCGATCTATCCCGATCTCAAGGCGGAACTGCATCTCAGCTTTACCCAGATCGGGCTGGTAACGCTCGCCTATCAGGTTACGGCCTCGATCCTGCAGCCGCTGGTCGGGCTTTATGCCGACAAGCGCCCCACCCCGCTTGCGCTGCCCGGCGGCACGCTGTTTTCGCTGGCCGGGCTCATCGTGCTGTCGGTCGCGCACAGTTACGGCTTGCTGCTGGCCGGGGCGTCGCTGCTGGGCATGGGATCATCGGTGTTTCACCCGGAATCCTCGCGCGTCGCGCGTATGGCCGCGGGCACACGGCATGGCCTCGCCCAATCGATGTTCCAGGTCGGCGGCAATGCCGGTTCGGCGCTGGGGCCGCTGGCGGCAGCGATCGTGGTCGTCCGCTGGGGGCAGACCAGTCTGGCCTTTTTCGCGATGCTGGCCTTGCTGTCGTGCGCGGTGCTGTGGAATGTCGGCCAATGGTATCGCCATCACGGGTTGGCGCGCCTGACGGTCGGCAAGGCCGGGCAACACGGTGCGCGTGCGCTGCCACAGTCCACGGCGCTGCGCGGCATTGCCATCCTGCTGGCGATGATCTTTTCGAAATATGTCTATCTCGCCAGCCTGACGAGCTATTTCACGTTCTACCTGATCCATCGCTTTGGCGTGACGGTTGCCGTGGCGCAGTTGCATCTGTTCGCCTTTCTGACGGCGGTGGCGGTCGGTACGATCGCCGGCGGGCCGATCGGCGACCGGTTCGGACGCAAATACGTAATCTGGTTCTCGATCCTGGGCGCACTGCCGTTCACGCTGTTGTTGCCCCACGCCAGCCTGTTCTGGACAGGTCCGCTGACGGTGGTCATCGGCCTGATCCTGGCATCGGCGTTTCCCGCCATCGTGGTTTTTGCGCAAGAACTGGTGCCGGGCAAGATCGGCATGATTTCGGGTCTGTTCTTTGGCTTTTCGTTCGGGATGGGCGGCCTTGGCGCGGCCGTGCTTGGCGACGTTGCCGACCGTTATGGCATTGTTGCAGTCTATGAAATCTGTGCTTTCCTGCCCGCGATCGGGCTGCTCGCGGTGTTCCTGCCCGACATGCGGAAGGCTTCTTGACGGAGAATTGTTTCTTTTCAAAATTCCCGTTCAGACTTAGGCTGCCGGAATTGTGTGCGAGAGCTGCTCGGCGACTGGGGTCCTTCGATGATCGCGAGAATACGGGCCAACACAAATCCACTGACTGCGCCGGTCGCCGATCGCGAATTTCGCAAACTTGCCGAGAACCTGCCCACGCTTTGCTGGATTGCCGACGCCGACGGGTACATCACCTGGTACAACCCCAAATGGTACGAATACACCGGCACCACGGCGTCGGATATGCAAGGCTGGGGGTGGCAGTCGATCCACGATGTCAAAGCCTTGCCCGAAGTGCTGGACCGGTGGACGGCCGCGATTTCGGCCGCTGAACCGTTTGAAATGGTGTTCGGGATTCGCGGCGCCGATGGCGTGGAGCGGCCGTTCCTGACGCGGATCAATCCGGCGTTCGACGCGGATGGCGCGGTGGCCAACTGGTACGGACTGAATATCGACATATCGCTTCAGGTGCGGGCCGAGGACGCCGCCGCCAAGAGTGAGGCACGATTTCGCCTGCTTGCCGATTCCATGCCGCAACTGGTGTGGTCGGCCAATGCCAGCGGCGCGCACGACTATTACAACGCGCGCTGGTACGAATACACCGGGGTGCCGATCGGGTCTTCCGACGGCGAGGCCTGGGCACAACGGGTCCACCCCGACGACCGTCAGCCGACGCTGGCGGCCTGGCGTCAGGCGCGCGATGCCGGCAAACGCTTTCAATGCGAACTTCGCCTGCGCGATCACACCGGTGAATACCGCTGGATGCTGTTCGGCGGCAATCCCGAGCGCGACGCCGATGGCGCGGTGACCCGCTGGTACGGCACTTACACCGACATCGAAGACATCGTGCAGGCGCGCAAGGTGCTGCAACAGTCCCGCGACGACCTGGAGGCGCAGGTCGCGCAACGCACCGGCGAGCGCAATCTGCTGGCGACGCTGGTAGAGCGGACCGACGTGATGGTCATGGCAGTGGGCGCCGACTATCGCATCCTGGCTATCAACCGCGCCAATGTCGACGAATTCGATCGGATCTATGGCCGCCGCCCCAAAGTGGGCGACAACCTGATCGACCTGATGGCGACACAACCCGAGGAACTGGAAACGTCACGGCGGGCCTGGGCGCGGGCGATCGCGGGCGAAGAGTACACCATGATCGAAACGCGCGGCGACCCGGCCCACGCCCGATCCGATTACGAAATCAAGTTCCGCACTCTGACCGACGCCGCCGGCGAGCGGGTCGGCGCGTTCCAGTTCGTAACCGACGTGACCGAGCGATTGCGCGATCAGCGCATTCTCGCGCAGGCGCAAGAGGCGCTGGTGCAGGCGCAAAAGCTTGAGGCGATGGGGCAACTGACCGGCGGGGTCGCGCATGATTTCAACAATCTGCTGACGCCGATCCTGGGTGCGCTGGATATCTTGAAGCGCCGCGAGGTCGGGACCGAGCGTGACCAGCGCATGATCCACGGCGCGATGGATTCGGCCGAGCGCGCCCGCACGCTGGTCCATCGGTTGCTGGCCTTTGCCCGGCGCCAGCCACTGCAGGCAGTCCCCGTGGATGTCGGCGGCCTGGTTGCCGATATGGCAGAGCTGCTGGCCAGCGCAGTGGGCCCATCGGCCCAGGTGACGCTGCAACTCGCCGACCGGCCGGCGATCGCCAACGCCGATCGCCACCAGCTGGAAATGGCCATCCTGAACCTGGCCGTCAATTCCAGGGACGCGATGGACGGATCGGGCGAACTGGTGGTCTGCGTCGACACCGCCGGCATCGAGCCGGACCACCCGCTGCGGTTGCCCCCCGGACCTTATGTGCGGCTGTGCGTGGCGGACAACGGCCAGGGGATGGACGAGGAAACCCGCAACCGGGCGATCGAGCCGTTCTTTTCAACCAAAGGAGTCGGGCAGGGAACCGGTCTCGGGTTGTCGATGGCGCACGGACTTGCCTCGCAGCTCGGCGGTGCGCTGACCATCGACAGCAGACCCGGCGCGGGCGCCCGCATCACGATCTGGCTGCCGCAAACCAACAACGGCGTCGACGTCGTGGACAGGCCGGAACCCGGCGTGGAGGCGCGCCGGGAGTCGGGCCTGGTCCTGCTGGTCGATGACGAGCCGCATATCCGCGCTACCATTGCCGAAATGCTGGAGGAAATCGGCCTGCAAGTGGTCCAGGCAAAATCCCCGGAGGAGGCGCTTGCTGCGGTCATGGCGGGCCTTCGCCCCGACTATCTGGTCACCGACCATCTGATGCCGGGGATGACCGGCGTCGAACTTGCCCACGCGATCAAGGCCGTCCTGCCGCGGGCGCGCGTTCTGATCGTGTCGGGCTATGCCGAAGTCGAAACATTGGACCCGTCGCTCTGCCGCTTGGCCAAGCCCTTCGTCCTGGCCGATCTTGCCCGTTCGCGGGCAGAACTGTCCGGCCAGCCCGGAACATGCGCCCCGCCCCGCCGTTGATCCGGGACGGAGGACGGCATGCCGACACACGCGTATTGGCAGGGACAGATCAGGCTCGCGCTCGTTTCGATCCCGGTCGAGGTCTACCCCGCCACACGCTCGGGCGCGGCGATCCAGTTTCACCAGATCCACGCGCCCAGCGGCAAGCGGGTGCGGTACGAAAAGGTCGTCCCCGGCCTTGGCGCCGTCGACAAGGATGACATCCGCAAGGGCTATGAACTGACCAAGGGCGAATACGTCCTGCTCGACGATGCGGAGATCGAGGCAGCCCGCATCGAAAGCCGCAAGACGCTGGAACTGGTCCAGTTCGTCGAGGCGGGCGCGATCGACGTGCTCTATTACGAAAAACCCTATTTCGTCCTGCCGGCGGACGAACTGGCGCAGGAAGCCTATGTCGTGCTGCGCGAGGCGCTGCGCGCCACCGGCAAGGCCGGACTGGGTCAGGTCTCGGTGCGCGGGCGCGAACAACTGGTATCGATCCGACCCTGCGGCAAAGGCCTGCTGATGGAAGTGCTGCGCTATGCCGACGAAGTGACCAAAGTGCAGAATTCCTTTCGCGACATTCCCGCCATCGAGCCGCAGGCGGATCTGATCGAACTGGCCACGACGCTGATCGACAAGAAAACCGGACCGTTCAAGCCAGAGGCGTTTCGTGACCACTATATCGACGCGCTGGAACGCCTGATCGAGAAAAAGCGCAAGGCCGGGGGCGGCAAACGCATCCTGGAAAATGTCGATGACCAGGAACCCGGCAAGGGCGGCAATGTGATCGACCTGATGGCCGCGCTGAAGAAGTCGGTCGGTTCGGCCGCCACTGAAGCCCCGGCAAAACCGCGCAAGGCCGCGCCCCGGCGCAAGCGAAGCTGACATGGCGCGCGCCGCCCCCCTCGCACCTTATCGGGCGAAGTGCGATTTTTCCCGGACCAGCGAACCTGCACCCGATGAAAAGGTCGAGCCGACCGCCGACGGCCCGATTTTCATCGTGCTGAAAGCCGGGGCGCCGGTGGCGGTGCGGCGATGGGGCTTTGCCGACCAGCCGCGAAGCGGCGGTGGTACCGATTTAACGCAACACGCTCTGTTGCGGTGAATCTGAAGTGCCTTCAATTAAACTTCGTGACCCGGATAAACTTCGTCACCCCGGATCAGGTCCGGAGTGACGAGGCAAAATTGATCGAACTTCGCATCCACCACACTATCGGCCAGCTTTTGATGCAGTAAAGGCCAGCATGACCAGCGACAGACCCGACATGAACAGGTACGCGCCGACGAGCACACCGATCGCCCAGACCGCGGTTCCCGGCCAGCCCGACCAGATCAGAAAAACCAGCAGCAGGTCGACGAAGCCGCTGAACAGCAGCCAGCCCCAGGTATGCGCGTGATGACGATAGTCGAGTCCGGCGGCGATGGCGCTGACACCTTCGACAAAAAACACCACCCCCAGCACCATGGTCAGTGTCAGCGCGCCAACCAGCGGATGCACCACCAGCGCCGTGCCGATGACAATCGCCAGAATGGCCGATGCCAGCGACCACCAGAAGCCCGGCCAATGGCGAGAACGCAGCAGGGTCACCACCCGCACGACGCCGCCGATAAACAGCAGCCATCCGATCACCAGATCAACCGCCAGCGTGCTCAGCCAGGGCAACGCAAAGGCCAGCACGCCAAGCAGTTCGAACAGCAAGCCGACGCCAAGCGTCTGCTTCCAGTGTTCGGCCACTCTTGCGCTGATCCGCGCGCGCAAATGGTCCTGCGCCAACTGGTCCTGATAGTTCACAATGCTGCTCCTTGGTGGGAACCCCCTGCACGGCAGGCGTAGCTCGGTGATCCGGAAGCCATCCGCCGCATCATTGACAACAAACCGACGAACGCATGCAAGGTTCCGGTCCGCCCGGCGATTGTGCGGCGCAAGGAACCATCGCGCGCGTTGAGCGTTGCGATGCGGGGTACATACCACGGTTTGGCGGTGCCCGGCGCAATAAAGGGGCATCCAGCGATGAAAACCTCGATCGAATCCGTTGCCAGCATCGTTTTTGCCAAGACGCCGCAATGGATACGGGATGATCGGGGTGCCGCCTTGTGACCGATCCGCAAGACGACCGGAACGAGCCGCAAAAGCCCGAGCCCGACAAGGACGATTCGCAAAAGGATGACGCCAAAAAGGACGGCGACGGCGGTGACGACCACGAAGACGATTCGGGTCCGCCGCTCTACAAACGGCCCAAATTCTGGATCATTCTGATCCTCGTCGTGGCGGTGCTGGGTATCGGCGGGACGCTGTACTGGTTGCATGCGCGCAATTACGAATCGACCGACGATGCGTTCGTCGATGCGCATATCGTGCGGATTGCCGCCGAGACGCAGGGCAAGTTGACCTACGTGGCGCAAAGCGACAACCGCCGGGTCGAGGCGGGCACCCTGCTGGCGACCATCGAGCCTTATGCCTCGGACGCGACGCTCGATCAGGCGAGGGCACAGGCCGCACAGGCCGAGGCCGCGATCCAGCAGGCCCAGGCGCAAGTCGTCGCCGACCGCAAGCAAGTGGCGCAGGCCCGCGCGCAGGCCCGCGACCCCGATGCCCAGGCCGCCAAGGCCGCCGCCGATCTGCAACGCTATCTCGCGCTGCAGAAGCTCGATGCCGCTGCCGTATCAGGCATCCAGATCGATCAGGCGCGCCAGGCCGCGCAAAGCACCGCCGCGCAGGCCGCCGCCGCGCACCGCGCCGTGGACATCGCCACCGCGCAAGTTGCGGTCGCACAGAAACAGGTCAGCGCGCAACGCGCGCAGCGGGCCAGCGCGCAAGCGCAGATCCGATCGGCCAAAGTCACGGTCAACCATCTCGACATCCGTGCCCCCGTTTCCGGGCAAGTGGTCATGCGCAACGTCAATCTCGGTTCCTACGTGGCGCCGGGCACGCAGTTGATGGCGCTCGTCCCCGACGACATTTACATCACCGCCAATTTCAAAGAGACCCAGTTGACCGAAATGCTGCCGGGCCAGCATGTCGACATCCACGTCGACGCCTTTCCCCAGGTGCATTTTGTCGGTCACGTCGATTCGATCCAGCGCGGCGCGGGGCAGGCCTTTGCGCTGTTGCCGCCGCAGAATGCCACCGGCAACTACGTCAAGGTCGTCCAGCGCGTTCCGGTGCGGATCGTGTTCGATCATCCCGATCGCAACAGCCCCGATCCGCGCCACTATGCGATCGGACCGGGCGTATCCGTCGTCCCGACTGTCAAGGTGCATTGAGCGTGGCCGGGGCGGCCGCCCAAGCGGAAGGGGCGAAGACGTCAAAACCGGCGGCGCAGGATCCCGACGCCGGCTGGAGCGACGCGCGGTCCCCGGCGGGCAAGCACAACCCCTGGCTGATCGTGGTGGTGATCAGCCTCGCCACGTTCATGGAAGTGCTCGACACCGCGATCGCGAATGTGTCGCTGTCGCATATCGCCGGCAGTCTGGCCGTTTCGAATGACGAGGCGACGTGGGTCCTGACCAGCTATCTGGTTGCCAACGCCATTGTCGTGCCGATCTCGGGCTGGCTGGGCGATGTGATGGGGCGCAAGCGCTTTTACATGATGTCGGTGGCGATCTTCACGGTGTCGTCGCTGGCCTGCGGCTTTGCCCCCAGCCTGGCCTTTCTGGTCGTGTCGCGGATCATGCAGGGCATCGGCGGCGGCGGCCTTGCCAGTTCGGAACAGAGCTTTCTGGCCGATACCTTTCCGCCGTCAAAACGCGGCATGGCCTTTGCCGCTTATGGCGTGGTGGTGGTGGTCGGGCCCACCATCGGCCCGACGCTGGGCGGCTGGATCACCGACAACATCAGTTGGCACTGGATTTTCCTGATCAACGTGCCGGTCGGGATCATTTCGCTGCTGCTGGTGCAATCGCTGGTGGTCGAGCCCGAAGCGCTGGAACGCGAGCGCAGGAAGCGGCTGAAAAAAGGCCTGCGCGTCGACGGCATCGGCTTTTCGCTGGTGATCATCGGGCTTGGTTGTCTTGAGGTGTTCATGGACCGGGGCCAGCGCGACGACTGGTTCAGTTCGAACTTTATCGTGACAATGGGCATCATCGCGGCAGCCGCGCTGATCCTGCTGGTGGTGTGGGAACTTAACCGCAAGGACCCGATCGTCGATCTGAAACTGTTCCGCCACCTCAATTTCGCGATCTGTTTCACGATGATGCTGCTGGTCGGCGTGGTGATGTTCGGATCGACGCAGCTTATCCCCCAATTGCTGCAAGAGGTGCTGGGCTACACCGCCACCGATGCCGGGCTCGCGCTGACTCTCGGCGGCGCGGCGGCGCTGGTGGCGATGGGGGTGGCGGGGGTCCTGTCGGGCAAAGTGCAGGGACGGTTTCTGCTGGCCTTTGGTTTCACCATGCAGGGGCTCGGGATGTGGATCTTCTCTCACTACAACACCGACACCGATTTTGGGCAGTTTGCAATGGGACGGCTGGTACAGGCGGCGGGCATCCCGTTCATGTTCGTGCCGATCCTGACCCAGTCCTACGCCGGGCTGAAGCCGGCGGAATTCAACCACGCCTCGGCGCTGATGAACGTGGCGCGCAACCTTGGCGGCTCGATCGGCATTTCGGCGAGCCAGGCGATGCTGGCGCAGCGCGAACAGTGGCATCAGGCCCGGCTGGTCGAAGGTCTCAACCCGCTCAATCCGGTCTATACGCAGGGTCTCCAGCAGATCGGGCAGGCGGTGGGCGGCGTATCCGGCGGCGGCGATGCGACACTGACCCAACAGGGCGCGCTCTATCAGGCGACGGCCACGCAGGCGGCGATGCTGTCGTACATCGACGTGTTCCACGCGCTGATGATTTTCATGTTCTGTGCTGTGGGCATGGCCTTCCTGCTCAAGCCGATGAAAGGCGGACACTGATGGCGCGCGCGCTTGTCCTGCTGGCGGCGCTGCTGGCGTCGGCCTGCACGGTCGGACCCAACTACCGGCCGCCCGTCGCGGCGGTGCCGCAGACCTTCGCCGGGCCACCGGTGCCCGCGACCGACCCCGGCGGGCTCGACATCGCGCGCTGGTGGCAGGCGTACAACGATCCCGAACTGACCCGGCTGATCGCGATCGGTTTGCGTCAGGCGCCCGACTTGCAGACCGCGGCATCGCGCGTACGCCAGGCGCGGTTCCAGATTATCGAGGCACGCGCGCAAGGATTGCCCTCGGTCAATGCGACCGCCGGCGCGACCGACCTCAACCTGCATCCGATCGGATCGTCGGATCTGGGCAATCTGGTCCAGCAATATACCGGCAAGTCGGCCGGTTCGGGGACACCGGTGTCGCTGCCCGGCAATATTGCGCTGTTTTCCGCCGGGTTCGACGCGACCTGGGAAATCGATCTCTTCGGCGGCGTGCGCCGGCAGGTCGAGGCGGCACGTGCACAGGCAGACGCAGCGCAATGGAACTTGCGCGACGCGCAAGTCACTCTCGCCGCCGAAATCGCCGCCGATTACCTGCAGATGCGGGGCTATCAGCGGCTGACGCAGATCCAGCAGGCCGAATCCGAACGGCAGGCGCGCGCCGGGTCGATCCTGCTGCACACCGCGCAAGTGGGACTGGGGCCGCAAAGCGACGAAATCCGCCAGCGGACGCAAGTCGACCAGGCACGCGCGCAAGTGACGCCGTTGCAGGCGCAAGCGCAGGTCATGATGCACGCACTGGCGGTCCTGGTTGGCGAGGCGCCGGAAACGCTGCTGCCCGAACTCGACCAGGCGACGTCCCTGCCGCAAGTGCCGCCGGAAATCCCGCCCGGCCTGCCGATCGACCTGATCCGCCGTCGCCCCGACGTGCGCGCGGCCGAGCGCCAGCTTGCCGCCGCCACCGCCGAAATCGGCGTCGCCGTGGCGGACATGTATCCCAAGATCTCGCTGTCGGCGATGCCCGAACTGACCACCGGCTGGATCGGCAGCTTTTTCATCGGCAAGAGCGCGGTGCTGACCGCGCAAGGGCAAGTCGCCTTCCCGATCCTGGACTTTGGCCGCCGGCGCGCCGTCGTCGGTGAACGGCGCGAACAACGCGAACAGGCCTATATCCAGTGGCGCAAGACCGTGCTTGGCGCCTTGCGCGACGTCGACGATGCGCTGATCAATGTCGCGGCGACACGCGGCGCGCATCAGGAACTGGAAAGCGGCGTCGCCAATGCCCGCCGGGCGCTGGCGACGGTCAATGCGCAGTACCAGGTCGGCCTGAAGGATTACACGCCGGTGCTCGACAGCCAGCAGGCGCTGCTCAATGCCGAAAAGAACCTCGCCCAGAACGATGTCCAGTTGCGCACCGACATTGCCGCGTATTACAAGGCGCTTGGCGGCGGCTGGGCCGAAGGCGATGCGCCGCCGGTCCGGCCGGTGATCACCGACGCGCCGAAGCGAAAGTGAGTTGCCACCGCAACAAAGCCTGCTGCCGGACGTTATGCCTCATTCAAAGGAGAGTATGATGAGCAATCTCGATCTCGTGAAAGAGCATATGGAAATCATCGGCGCCGATGGCGTGCATCTGGGCACCGTCGACGCCGTCGAAGGCGACCGGATCAAGCTGACCAAGGCCGACGGCGGACCGCACGGCGGGCATCATCACTATCTCTCGGTCGGCCTGATCGCCGAAGTCGAAGGCAACAAGGTCCGCCTGTCGGCCACCGGCGCAAACGCCGTCCTGTTCGAAGAAGAAAAGTCCGGCAAGCCGCTCAACGACTGAATGGCATGATACGACGGCACGGACCGGCAGAGCGTTACTCGTAGCCCTGCCGGTCCAGTCCGTTGGGCGCAGCGGCGCGCTTCGACGGCGCCTTTGCGGGCTGCAACTGCGGCAGTCCGGCGGTGTGCTGTGCCGTCAGGCTCGACACGAACATCATGCGGGTCAGTGCGGGCAAGGATTTTACGCCGGATTTGCGCATCACTTCGGCACGGTGATTTTCGACAGTCCGCTGGCTTATTCCCAGGTCGCTGGCGATGTTCTTGTTGGGCAGACCGGCGACGATCAGATCAAGGATCTGGCGTTGCCGCGGGGTCAGTTGCGCGGTGAACTGCGCCGCCTGCAAATGAAGTCCATCGATCTGCGGATCGTCATTGGACAAAGCCAGCGCACGGTCGATAGCGTTCAGGATGTCCGCCTCGCTGGCCGGCTTTTCAATAAAATCGGTCGCGCCGGCCTTCATCGCCGCAACCGCCGTCGGCACGTCCCCGGCCCCCGTGATCATCACCACGGGTACACTGGTTCCCTCGCTGTTCAGTCGCAACAGCGCGTCGACGCCGCACATCCCGGGCAGGTTCTCGTCCAGCAGCAGGCAGGCGGCATGGTCTGCCCAATCGGTCTCGAACAGTTCCTCGGCGCTGCTGAAACTTTGCGCCCGAAAGCCCGCATCTTCGAGCATTTCGACCATGCCGGCACAGACAACCGCGTCGTCATCGACAACGATGACAAGCCGCTTCGCAGCCAATTCGCCGGTCAGGGGCAGTGATAATTTCGTTTTCAGCATAAGGTTCTCTCGCACCGGATAGCCTATGGCGATCTCGAAAGCAAAGGCCCCGACACCCGGGGGCAACGTCAGATTCCGCGCCTGCCCCTGGTCACCCGCAAGCCGGGAACGCCTGAACGCTCCATGGCGCGGTGCCACAACGCATATGCGCGGGCGTCAGTCCATATCGCTTGCAAGCCTCTGCCATCGTCAACAATCGACCCGTTACCGCCGCGACAATGTCTGCCTTGCGGCGCAAGACCAAACGCGTGGACCCCGGCGGCGGCAGACTGTCGACCGTCAGTGCTTCGCCCAAGGGGCCCATCACCTGGAAAGGCGCAGGGTTGTGGCGTTCAGTCATGCAAAACCTCGTCAGCGGCGTTCAAACCGCCAGCAATTTCTCGATCCTGACAGGCAGGTTACGAATACGCATACCGGTCGCGTCAAACACCGCATTGGCCGCGGCGGCGTTCAGCACACCGGTGCCGATCTCGTGCGTTGCGGTTTCGACTTTGGCGCTGCCTGCGGGCATCAGGGTGCCGCGCGCGGCAACGCGGCCCATCTGCGTCGGATACATCGTCGTTGCGCAGCCCCGGCCGATCAACCAGTGGCCGGCCGAATGCGCCAGAGCCGGGTTGGAACAGGCCATTGCCGTGCCGGCAGCCGCCGACTTCGGCAAGTCGCGCCTGATCATGCCATTGCCGGATTTTGCGCCGTCATGTTCCATGCGATTCGGAATGCCGCATCGGGCGGGATGTTCCTGGCGGAACTGTCAATTCGAACGGCTTCGCCGCCGATTACTGCGCCAGCGCATAGCGTCGGCAGTGTTCAAGATAGCCTGCCTCGTGCCGTGCGGCGAGTGCGACCACGGCCTGCCACAGCCACGACGGCGCATCGATGCCGCCGGATCGGCCGCGCTTCAGGACATCCATCCAGCCGCGCCGCGTGGCCACGTCCATCTGACGCGCGTGGGCCTTGCCGACGACGAAGGCCAGATACCGCGCCGCTTTCAGCGCCTCGCCCCTGGAGAACTGATCGACCTCGATTTTCAGATCCTGCGGCCTGAGTTCGCGAACAAACATGGAGTGGCCCAGACAGTTGGCCGTTGCCATACGTGACCCGAGGTGCGGCGACAGTGCCTTGGCCGCCGCCAGCACGCGTTCGGCGGGGTCGTCGGGCATCACCGCGCCGGCCGCGACCGGGGCGACGGGGGCAACCGCTTCCTTGAGATCGATCAGCGCATAATCGGGCTCTTTCCTGCCCTTCAGCGCAACGATCGCGGCAAAGCGCCACAGGCCGAGCGAACTGCACCCTTTCATCCAATAGGCGGCGTCGGCCATCACCGGCCGGCGGTCTGCGCCATCGCGGTCGAGCGAGAGGATCAGGTCACTGACCGGGGGATGCGTGACAATCGCATCCAGCGCCTCGCGCTGCCGGTCGTCCAGCGGCCAGAAACGTTTGCCCAGCGGAATCGATGGCTCGGCATCGTCCAGCCGCTCCTTGGCCAGATGGCGCCAGCGGCGGCCCAGCGCCCGGCGACGCACGATACGCACGGTGTCCGGTTCGTCGCGTGCTTCGGGGGTGTCGGCGTCGGGATCGGCAAACGCGTCCTCATAGCCTTCGACCATCTGTTCGATCATGCGGGCGGTCACCACCCCAGGCAGGTCCGACCCGCGCGCGGCGGTCGCCAGCGACAGACCCAACCGGATGATGTCGTGCGCCGGATTGCCGATCACCGCCTGGTCGAGGTCGCGGATCTGGATCGCCACATTGCCTTCGCCATCGGCCAGCGGCCCCAGATTGCCGAGGTGGCAATCGCCGCAGATCCACACCGCCGGACCTTGCGGCACGACCTGCGAAACCGGCGAATCCGCCAACCATTCATAGAATTTTGCAGTCATGCCGCGAACATAGGCGTGCGCAGATCGCGCCATTTTCAGGTCTCGTTGACCATGGAGGTAGGCAAGGCGATCCGGCGGGGGCAAATGATCCATCACCGTCATAAAGTCGTCATGACGGCAAGCGTTCCATTTCCCGGGCAATTTTGTTTTCATCGGCTGTTCAGGACGACTGTCCGCAAATGCGGTGAGAACCTAATCCGCGCCCGGCCATTACTGTTGCAATGGCCGCCCGGCCGCACAGACATCGTAGGGTCATGCATGTCCAATCCGTTCCTTTCTGCCAGAGTGCGCCTGCTGCGCTGTGGCGCGACTGCCCTGATCGGCACGGCCGCAATTCTGGCGACGCCCTGCCATGCCCAGGTGGTCCCCGATGGCCCGCTTTCGATGTCCGGCGCACTGCCGCATGACCTTGGCACTGCAAAAGCCCTGATCGCCCGGCAACTGGCGGTGCCGTTCACCAGCGCGTTTGGCCTGTCCCTGCTGCTGCTGATGCTGGGGGTGGCCTGCGTGCTTGCCTGGCCGGTGCGGCTGTGGCTGCTGACGCGGCTGTCGGCGTTGTTGCAAAGCACACCGCTGGAGGCACGGCTGGCGATCCGCGCCAAGGCGGTGGGGACGGTGTTGCTGTCGACACTGCTGATGATCGCCGCCGGTCAGATCGGGTTTGCGGCGTTCGCGTTCACGCGGCCGCTGCTGCCGGAAACCGAGGTTCTGGCGCATTCGCTGGCGATCGCGATCGGCGTGGCGGGACTGGGGCTGGGTATCGGGCGCGCGCTGCGCTCGCCCGAGGACAAGGCCTGGCGGCCGGTGCAGTTGCCGCCGGGGCTTGGCGCCGCGATCGGATTCTATCCGTTTGCGGCGGGCGTCATGCTGGGCGTGACCAACATCATCGAACAGGCTTCGCGCATTCTGCACGCGACGCAGACCAGTTGGACCGTCGCACAGGGCCTGATCGTCCTGGTCGAGACCGGCCTGCTGGCCCGGTTTCTGGTGCTGGCGGGCGAAGCGCGCGAGCGCGAGATCGAGACGGCGGCGGCGGCGAACAAAGGTGCGGTGGTTCCCGCGGTATTCGGCATCACGGCGCTGGTCTGGTTCGCGCTGGTGCTGGGCTGCGCCGCGTTCCTGTTTGGCCACACCCGCCTTGCCATGCTGGTCATGCAGGAACTGCTGTGGACCGGGTTGGTGCTCACGCTGGCATGGTTGTTGACCGGGTTTTTCGATGCGCTGTTGTCGCAATTGTTCGATGCCGACTGGGCGGTCGGGCGCTTTGCCACGGCGGTGGTGGGCGTGCACCGCGCCAGAGTCACCCAGGTGGCACTGGTCGGCAGCGCGCTGCTGACGGTTGTCGTCTGGCTGTGCGCGATCGGTCTGGTCGCGGCGCCGTTCCATGGCGATCATGCGGTGGTGGTCGAACAGATCCGGCCGGCCATGCTGCTGAGTTCGTGGCAATCGCTCAATCTGTCGCCGCGCACCGTCGGCACCGCGCTGTTCGTGCTGGTGGTCGGCATCGCACTGACCCGAATGTTGCGGAGCTGGCTCGAAAATCGTTTCCTGCCATCGACTTCGCTCGATATCGGGGTGCGCACGTCGCTCGTCACCGGGCTGACTTATGTGGGCGTGCTGATTGCCATGCTCACCGCGACGAACATGCTGGGGCTGCAACTGGAAAAGATCACGCTGATCGCCAGCGCGCTGTCGGTCGGGATCGGCTTTGGCCTGCAATCGATCATCCAGAACTTTGTGTCCGGCGTCATCATGCTCATCGAGCGACCGGTGAAAGTGGGCGACTGGATTTCGGTCTCGGGCGCAGAGGGCACCATCCGCCGGATCCGGGTGCGCGCAACCGAACTGGCGACCGCCGACGGCGGGATTGCGATTGTGCCGAATTCCTCGTTCATCTCGTCCAATGTCTCCAATCGCGCGGACACGCTGATGGCCCACCGGCTTGATCTGGCGCTGACCGTGACCGGCGGCTCGTCGGCGGCGAGCGCCCGCGATACCATTCTGGCATTGGTCAAGGGCTGCCCGCTGGTGCGCGAAGCCCCCCCGGCGCAGATCCATCTCGCCACGTTGGGCGACGCGCAGTGGGTGTTCAATCTGCGGGTCTATGCAACACCAGGCACCGGCCTCGCGCATGCGCGCAGCGAACTGCTGTTCTGGTTCAACGACCAGACCGAGGGCAAGGACCTGAAAATCAGAACCGCGTGAGGAGCGTGTTTGGGCATGTCTGACGAAACGCGATGCCACGACTGTCTGGTGGTCGGTGGCGGGCCGGCAGGGTTGACGGCGGCGATTTATCTCGCCCGCTTTCACCTGTCGGTCATGGTCATCGACAGCGGCCAAAGTCGCGCCGCGCTGATCCCGCTCAGCCGCAACCACGCCGGGTTTCCCGATGGGATTGCCGGCACCGAACTGTTGCGCCGCATGCAACGCCAGGCCGCGCTCTATGGTGTAACGGCCACGGCCGGAACGGTGGAATGCCTCGGGCGGGCCACAGACGGCTTCGTCGCCCACACCGATCGCGGCATGGTCCACGCGCGCACGGTCCTGTTGGCAACCGGCGTGGTGAACCACCAGCCGGACATGATCGATGCGGACAGCCACGATCTTGCCGTAGCAACCGGTCGTCTGCGCTATTGCCCGATCTGCGACGGGTTCGAAGTCACCGACCAGCGGGTCGCCGTGCTGGGCACGGGCGCGCACGGCTGCAACGAAGCCCTGTTTCTGCGCAGTTATACCGCCGACCTGACTTTGGTCGCTCCCGGCGCCGACCACGATCTGACCCGCGACCAACGCGCAAAATTGCGTGACGCCGGAATCGCCATTGCCGGGCGGTGCCGCGCCATCACCCTGCGCGACCGGGCGATCGTGCTCGATGTCGAGGGCACGGCGAGGGTGTTTGACTGCGTCTATCCGGCGCTGGGTTCGGACAGCCGGTCGGAACTGGCCGCACAGCTTGGTGCCGAACGGTCGGACGACGGTTGCCTGCTGGTCGACGCGCATCAACGCACCAGCATCGCCGGCCTCTACGCGGCCGGCGATGTGGTACTCGGGCTGGACCAGATCAGCCATGCCATGGGCGAAGGGGGCGTTGCCGCCACCACCATCCGCAACGATCTCGCCCGCCGGATGCCCCTGGTCAGGCAATCCGGCGGGCGCGATTGCTGACGTTCAGGCGCCGTGCGCCGCATCCAGGTCCGCGTTCAGTTCCCGGTTCCAATACCGCAACCCGCGACAGGCCTCGATAAACGACTCGGCATCGTCCGCCTTGTGCAAGGGAAGGCACGCCACGTCGAGGTCACCGGCGATGCCTGCTTTGGCCAGCAGCGGCGTGGCTTCGGCGCTGAGCCCGATGTATTTGCAATGGGTATAGGCATCGGCGACAAATTCCCGCGCCGGGGCATTCTGCGACAGCAGCGCGGCGCCGTCTTCACACAACAGTACCGCAATCGCATCGAACAGCACCGATGGGCCGCCATCGATGCGGTGCTTGGGCAGAACGGTCGTGCCATCCGACAGCCTGACCGCGCCAATCCGCGGGGCGACGACTTCATAGACCGCGCCTTCGGCCTCGACCGCTGCGACCAGCGCCTTGAACATCGCCGCATCGGCGCCTGCGCACACCAGAATCCCCAGCTTGCGCCCCTTGAACGTCGCGGGCGGATTCTGCACGATGCTGAGACTGACCGAGGGGGCAATGTCGCTGATCGTCGGACGCGCCGCGACTGCCGCTTTGGGCAAAGTCAGGCCAAGGTCGCCGGCAACGGTAGCGGCCAAATCCTCGTCAATGTTGCGCAAGTGCGAAACGATCCGTGAACGGATGTCGGGGCGATCGACCTTGGACAGTTCGAAGACCAATGCGTCGGCGATATGCTTGCGCTCGATCTCCGCCTGGCTGACATAGAACTGCCGGGCCTGGCTGTAATGATCGGCAAAGGCGTCCGACCGGACGCGCTGCTTTGGCCCGTCCTGCGTTTCGGCAAAACTGGCAAAGCCGCGTTTCGGGTCTTCGCGCGGGCCGCCCTGCGTCGCGCCCCAACTGTTGGGCTCGTAATTGGCGCGCCCTTTGGGATTGCGCATCGCCATGTGCCCGTCCTGCTGAAAATGCGCCATCGGGCATTTGGGCGCGTTGATCGGGATATGCGTGAAATTGGGGCTGCCCAATCGCTTGATCTGCGTGTCGAGGTACGAAAAATTGCGCCCTTGCAGCAGCGGATCGTTCGAGAAATCGATGCCCGGCGGCACATTCTGCGTGCAGAAGGCGACCTGTTCGGTTTCGGCAAAGAAATTGTCGACCACCCGGTCGAGCACCAGCCGCCCGACAATGCGCACCGGCACCAGATCTTCGGGGATCAGCTTGGTGGCATCGAGCACGTCGAAATCGAAACTGTCGGCAAAGGCATCGTCGAACAGTTGCACGCCCAGTTCCCATTCGGGAAAATCGCCGCTGTTGATCGCATCCCACAAATCGCGACGGTGAAAATCGGGATCGGCACCGTTGATCTTGACCGCCTCGTTCCACACCACCGACTGCAAGCCCGCTTTCGGCTTCCAGTGGAATTTGACGAAAGTGGATTTTCCCGCCGCATCGAGCAGGCGAAAGGTATGGACGCCAAATCCTTCCATCGTGCGCAGCGAACGCGGAATCGCGCGATCCGACATCGTCCACATGATCATGTGCAGACTTTCGGGCGTCAGGCTGATGAAGTCCCAGAAATTGTCATGCGCGGTCTGCGCCTGCGGGAAATCGCGGTCCGGTTCCGGCTTGGCGGCATGAATCAGGTCGGGGAACTTGATCGCATCCTGGATGAAAAACACCGGGATGTTGTTGCCGACAAGGTCCCAGTTGCCCTCGGCGGTGTAGATCTTGACGGCAAAACCGCGCACGTCGCGCGCCAGATCGCTGGACCCTTTTGAACCGGCAACCGTCGAAAAGCGCACGAATGCCGGCGTGCGTTCGCCGACCCGCTGAAACACGTCGGCGCGGCTGACATCCGACAGGCTGTCGGTCAGTTCGAAATAGCCATGCGCGCCATAACCACGCGCATGGACCACGCGCTCGGGAATGCGTTCATGGTCGAAATGGAAAATCTTTTCGCGAAAATGGGCATCTTCCAGCAATGTCGGTCCGCGCGCGCCCTGTTTCAGGCTGTTCTGGTCGTCGGCGACCGGAATGCCCTGCTGACTGGTCAGCGTCGCAACGCCGTCGCCCGCCACCTGGTGCGTCTCGCCGCCAGGGCCCTGCGCCTCGCCATAGGACAACGATGTCTCCGCGTCGTCCGGCACGACCGGGGCCTTTTGCGGGGATTCGCCCGCGATCGCGGTGGTTTTTTTCGAGGCTTTGGTCTTTGCCGGTTTGTGAGCCATGTTGCCTTGTCCTGATTTGCGGGATGGATTGCGCGCGTGCGGCATCGACGCCAGAGGCATGCGGTGGTGGGGTAATGCCCACCGCGCCGTGATGTTGCCTTCACCCCCCGCAAAAATGACCCGCGCCCCCCGCGCAACATGAACCGGCCTCACGCGTTATCGCGCGAGGGCATCGCATAACGGGGAGCAGACAATGCACCGCATGACGGACAACACGGACCGGACCGGCGCGCACGAAAGCGCGGCCAGCCCTTACGTCCTGGCGTTTCATGACGATCTGGTGCGCGGGCGGCTCAAACAGCGCGGTTCGCTCGCGCTGGGCGACTGCGTGCTGGATGTCGTGGCCGGCGGCGACGTCGTCTGGGCGATCGTTCGCCGTCCCGGCAGGGGCGGCCTGGCGATCAGGCTCGTGCACGTGCCCGGCGCCAACTTGCAATGCAGCCGGCTCAAGGCCGTGCGGGGGCACGGGATGCGCCACCGGCTCGGCGTCACCAGCGCAATCGGCCGGCATCGCGTCGATCTCAGCATCGATGGCGCCGACCTGCATCGCCTGCGCGTCACGGTCACGCTGACTTGCAAGACCCCGCTGCTGGTGCCGTTCCTGCCCAGGGACCTGTTGCCGCTCGATGCCAACGACAACCCGTTCGGCGCTAAGGGCCGGGTCGAGGCCGGGCAGCGCGGCCTCAACAGCGGCCTGCTGTATTTTCACATCGACGCGCCGCGCTTTGGCAGCGTGCTCTATTTCCAGAACCTGACCGCGCTCAATCCCTATTTCGAAGCGACGAAGACCAGGCCCGACGGTGTGGTCGGCGGGATCTGGCCCGAGCTGGGCTATCTGCCCCCGACCCCGCCGCAAAGCGGAACCCCGCCCAAAGACCCGTTGCCCGCCGGCAAGCCGGTGACGATTTCCGACGCAATCGTGATTTTCCGCGATCAGGGCGCCACCGGCGAAAGCGAATCCGCGCGGCAATTTCTGCAGATGCTGGGCGCGGTCTATACCGCGCTCGACCTGCCCCGGCTGGAATACCACGACTGGGTTTGGCGCGCCGAACGGACCTTGCACGATCTGGCCGCGTCACCAAAGGCGACGATCAGGCATTACGGGCATCGCTATGCCCATCCCTATACCGCCAGCGAATATCCCGACAGCATGGTGCAACTGTCGTTGCTGGCCGCGATCCGCGATTACACCCGCTGGCGCGGCAAAGGCACCGCGCTCGAGAATGACTTTGCCGCCGGCCTCGAAAAATTCTTCGATCCGGCGTTATCCACGATCCGCCGCTACCTGCCCAATGTCGGCGACGACAAGGATGCCGATGCGGTCGACAGTTGGTATCTGTATCACCCGCAAATGAACCTGGCGCGGCTGGCCCTGGCGGGCGACGACCACGCCAGGGACCTGTTCCTGCGATCGGTGGACTTTGGCATCAAGGCCGCGCGGCATTTCAAGTACAAATGGCCGATCCAGTACAAGATCACCGATTTTTCGGTGATTACCCCGGTCGCCGGGGCCGATGGGCGCGGACAGACCGATGTCGGCGGTCTGTATGCCTGGGTCATGCTGCAGGCCTATGAACTGACGCGCGAGGAACGCTTTCTGCATGAGGCGCAGGCGGCGATCGACGCCGCCAACGGCATGCGGTTCAATCTGAATTACCAGGCCAACATCACCGCCTGGGGTGCCGCAGCGTGCCTGCGGCTGTGGCGGATCACCAATATCGGCCACTATCGCAACCAGAGCTATGTCTACCTCGCCAGCTTTTTTCACAACTGCGCGATGTGGGAATCCAGGATCGGCAATGCCCGTGTCACGCGCAACTTTCTGGGTGTGACCTGCCTGCAGGACGCGCCCTATATGGCGATCTACGAATGCTTTGACAGCTTCATGGCGTTCGAATGCTATTTGCGCGACAGCGGTCCCGAACTGGAACCGGCGGCGCGGATGCTGATCAACGAATATTGCAAATATGCGCTGGACCGGGCGTGGTACTTTTATCCCGACGCCCTGCCGAAAGAGGCGCTGGCGACCGAAATCCGCAATGGCCACATCGACCCGACGCTGTCCTTTCCGCTCGAAGATCTCTACGTGGATGGTCAGCCCGCCGGCCAGGTGGGGCAGGAAATCTATGGCGCGGGCGCGGCCTTCGTGTTCGCCAGCCGCATGGTCCATCCGGTTTCCGACGCGCCGTTCCGGCTGTGCTGCGACCACCTGATCATGGCCAGCGAGCGCACCGGCGACCGCGCGATCAGCATCAGCCTGAACGGCGGCGAGACCTGCACCGCATCGCTCAGCCTGGTACGGACCGGCAAGCAGGGGCTGCCCAATGCCCGTCTGGTGACGACACGCGGCGAAACATTGCGGCCGAAAACATCAACCGCAGCACGCATCGAGTATCATCTGCCCGCCAATGGCCGCGTTATTTTGACCTGGGACTAAACCGGCGAAACAAACCATGCGGTCGTGCGTATTTCCGGCGAAGCACGGAGTATTCCCCATGAAAACTGTTCCCACGATCGCCTTCGCATTGGCCGCGCTGGTATCGACGCCCGCATTTGCCGCAGCCGACGCGCCGTTTCTGACCGACGCCATCAAGGGCGACAACACCGAAGTGGCCATGGGCAAACTGGCCGAGGAACGCGGCGCTTCGCCCAAGACACGACAATACGGCGCGATGCTGGTGCACGATCACGGCGCCCACCGCACAAAGATCGCCGCGCTCGACCGCAGCCTGGGGGTTGAGCCGACATCCGCGGTGTCGGACGACGGCGCCCAGGCGCTGACCATGTTGCGCGGTCTCGACGGCGCCCAGTTCGACGCCGCGTTCAAGCAGCACATGATCGAGGACCACACCCAGGACATCGCGAAATACGAAGAGGCGGCGCGTTCGGCGCAGTCGCCCCGCGTGCGCGAACTGGCGCAGGCAACCCTGCCCACCCTGCACAAGCACCTGGATCACGCCGAAGCGCTCTGATCCCGCCCCTCTCAACCGCACGGAACCGAACATGAACGACGGTTATCGCGACAGCTATACCCGCAGAATGGCCATGGCCACGGGTGCCCTGGGACTGGCTTCTGCCGGTGCGGGCCTGGCCGCGCAGCCGACGTCATCACAGACTGGACGGGTCACCATGGACAACCCACTCGACAAATTCCCCGCGCCGCCATTCGAACGCCAGTCGCAGCCGTGGCCGGGGCTGGCCTCGAAAATGCACCCCAAACCCGATCATGGCGAAGAAAGCTATCGTGGGTCGGGGCGGCTGGCCGGACGCAAGGCGCTGATCACCGGCGGGGATTCGGGCATGGGCCGCGCCGCCGCGATCGCCTTTGCGCGTGAAGGCGCCGATGTCGCGATCAGCTATTATCCCAGCGAAGAACCCGATGCCCGCGAAGTGCTGGCGCTGATCAAGGCCGCAGGGCGCACCGGCGCCACGCTGCCCGGCGACCTTCGCGACGAACACTATTGCACCAAATTGGTCAGCGATGCGCGGGCTGCGCTGGGCGGGCTGGACATTCTGGTGATGAACGCCGGGCGTCAGCAGGCGCGAGCCTCTATCCTCGATCTGTCGACCGAGGAATTCGATGCCACGATGAAGACCAATATCTATGCGCCGTTCTGGATCATCAAGGCCGCGCTGCCCGACTTGCAGCCCGGATCGGTGATCATCGCCACCACGTCGGAACAGGCCTATGATCCGACTCCCGATCTTTACCACTATGCCCAGACCAAGGCCGCGACGATGAATTACGTCAAGTCGCTGGCCAAGCAACTGGCCGGCCGTGGCATCCGGGTCAACGGCGTGGCGCCCGGTCCGATCTGGACCCCGCTGCAAGTGTCGGGCGGCGCATCGATGGAAAAACTGGAAAGTTTTGGCGGCACGACCCCGTTGAAGCGTCCCGGTCAGCCGGTCGAACTGGCCGGGATCTATGTCCAGTTGGCAGCGGCGGACGGCAGCTATACGACCGGAAATGTGTTTGGCGCCGGCGGCGGCCAGGGCCAGCCGTAGACACGATCGGGCGGTAGCCCGGTGAGGGAGAAATGGCATTGCTGTCGAAACGGGCAAAACTGGCCGTCGCAATCGGCGCGGTCGTGGTTTTGGCCTGCCTGGCAACGCTCCACAGCTATCGCCACATCCGGTCTGGCCCACCGCCCCGGGCAACGCGGATCATCACGCCGCCGGCCGTCAGTTCCAGCGTTGTCGTGCCGGTGGTGGCCGATCTCGCGCAGTTGGAGCGCCTGATCGATCAGGAAATTCCGGTCGACCTCTGGACGATCGACATGCCCGACGCGACCTGCGTTGCGCCCCAGCATATCAGACTGTTCGGCAAGCAACTGGCGATTACGCCCAAAATGCATTGCCAGATCACCGGCACGGTCGTGCGCGGCAATATCACGCTGCATGGTTCGGGGCGGACGATCATCGCCGACGTGCCGATCCTGGCCCATGTCGATGCCACGCATATCGGCGGGCTGGTCAACACCCATGCCGACGGTCAGGCCATGGCGCATGCCCGGATCACGCTGAACATTGCGCACGATTGGCGAGCCACCGGTTCGGTCGCGCTCGCCTATGACTGGACCAGCCCGCCGGCCATCGACCTGCTGGGCCAGCGCATCACCTTCACCAGCAAGGCCGATGAACGGCTGAAGCCGATCATTGCCGGCCTGGAGCGAAAACTGCCGCAGCAATTGGCCGCGCTTGACTTGCGATCCAGGATTGACGGGTTGTGGCGACGCGGCTTTGCCTTGGTCAAGCTGAACGAGCGCAATCCCGAAGTGTGGATGCGCATCGTGCCGCAAAGTGTGTCCTATGGAGGGTACACGATCGTCGGCAACCGGATGCAACTGCGGCTGGGGCTGGTTGCCCTGACACAGGCGGTCGTCGGCGCGCGGCCGCCAGACCCGCAGCCTGCGCCGCTGCCGGATATGGCCAAGGCCGGCCCGGGCGATGGCAAGATCCACCTGTTCGTGCCGGTCAGCGCCGATTATGCGGTGCTGGTGCCGGTGATCACGCGCGCGCTGGCCAAACGATCGGCGAGACCGTTCAATCTGCCGGGACTGGGCACAGTCACCGCGCAGTTTGCCAATATCGAGGTCTACGGCGCGTCCAGGGGACGGATCGCGGTCGGGGCAGACATCGTTGCCCAGCCGCAAGACAGCGCTCTGCCAGCCTTGCGCGGACGGATCTGGTTTGCCGGCGTGCCGCACAACACCCCGGGCAGCCAGATCGTGCATTTCAGCGATCTGAGCGTTTCGGGCGGCACCGACGACACGCGCGGCGATCTGCTGGTGGCGATTGCCAACAGCCCCGGCTTTTCCGACGCCGTCGCCGATGCGCTGACCGAAAACTTCACGCGCGACTACGCCAGGCTTGAAGACAAGATCAGGCGTGCGATCGCGGATCGCCCGCAAGGCGATCTGACCGTCACCGCGCAACTGGACGACGCGCGGAACGAAACCATCGAAGCCTATGCCAACGGCCTCTATATGCCGGTGTGGTTGACCGGCCGCGCCAGTGTGACAGTCGATCCCGCCGCAACCACACGAGCGGAGAACAAGTAAAAGCGCCGCTTATACTGAACTGCCAAAGGATACGCACCAACACGCGTCCAACCGTCATGCAATATTTTACCGGGTAACTGTCGCATGCATATTTCGACCGGGCTCACGACGCGCCAATCCAGAGTTTGACGTCGCGTAGATTGGCGGAAATTTCCTGAACGAAACCCCGATAAAAACGAGACGGCGCATTCCGCGCCCTCCGGAGCTGCCCAACCGGAACATCTGCCGCGCCAGGGCGTTGGTGCTGCAACAAGCATACCGGTTCGAGGATATCCCGCATGTCATTTCTACCGCCGACACGGCCGTTTGTTCGCGCGGTGTTCGCCTTGCTCGGGTCGGGCGAAACGCGCGCAGATCTGGGATGAAAATCGGCGTCAAACTTCGCGCCATTGCTTTGACCGAACAGCTTGGTCCCGGTCTGGTTACCGGCGCCGCCGACGACGACCCCAGCGGCATCGCAACATATTCACAAGCCGGCGCACAGGCCGGCTTTGGTCTGTTGTGGACAATGGTGCTGACTTACCCGTTGATGTGCGCGATCCAGTTGGTCAGCGCCTATATCGGCCGGGTGACCGGGATCGGTCTGGCGGCGAACATGGGCAAGATTTTCCCGCCGGTCGTGGTGACCGGTCTGGTCGTCCTGTTGTTCGTCGCCAACACTATCAACATCGGTGCGGACCTGGCCATGATGGGAGCCGTGGCGCAGATGATGCTGGGGGGCAATGCCCACGTCCTGACAATCATGTTCGCGCTGGTTTCGCTGACCTTGCAATTGTTCATTCCCTATCGGCGGTATTCGTCCATTCTCAAATGGCTTACGCTGGTTTTGCTGGCCTATTTTGCGGTGCTGTTGTTCGTTCACCTCGATCTCGGGGCGATGGTGCGCGGGATGGTGATCCCCCATATCGGCAACAGCGCTATGATCACGACGATCGTCGCGCTGTTCGGCACGACGATCAGCCCGTACCTGTTTTTCTGGCAAACCGCGCAAGAGGTCGAAGAGGTCAAGATCAGCCCGACGGCCGAACCGCTGATCGCGCAGCCGTGGCAGGCGCGGCGCGAATTTCGCCGGATCTGGTTCGATACGCTGGCCGGCATGGGTTTCTCGACGATAGTCGCGCTGGCGATCATGGTCGCAACCGCGGCAACGCTCCACACCCACGGCATTGTCGACATCGAATCCGCGGTTCAGGCCGCCCGGGCGCTGGAACCGGTGGCCGGGAAATTTGCCTTTCTGCTGTTTTCGCTGGGCATCATCGGCACCGGCATGCTGGCGGTCCCGGTGCTGGCCGGTTCTGCCGCCTATGCCATCGGCGACACGCGCGGATGGCAGGCGGGGCTGGATTTCAAACCGGCGGACGCGGCCGGGTTCTATTCGGTGATCGGTGCCGCAACGCTGCTGGGCATTGCGATCGACTGGTCCGGGCTCGATCCGATCAAGGCGCTGTTCTGGAGCGCGGTGATCAACGGCGTGGTGGCAGTGCCGATCATGCTGGCAATGATGATCGTGGTGAGCCGTCACAGCCGGATGGGCAAATTCACCGCCCCGCGCAGCGTCACCGTGCTGGGCTGGACGGCGACAGCGGTCATGGCCACGGCGGCGGTTGCCATGTTTGCGTTTTGACGTTTCTTCGCTCTGTAACCGGATTCGCGGCTTCGTGTTTGTTGCGTCGTGAAAAAACCACTTCCCTGTTTTTTCCACGATGGCTTACACGGGGCGCTTCGGGAGTTGGGGACAAAATCGTGTCGATCAAGATGTTTAGTGAACCCGAACCCTACAGCGACATTTTCGTCGGCGACGGCGAGATGGCGCATCTGATGCGGCAAAAGGATTGGGCGTCGACCTCGCTCGGAAGCCCGGATGCATGGCCGAACACCTTGAAAGTCGCGATCCGGCTGTTGCTGACGTCGCGGTTCGAGATGTGGCTGGGCTGGGGGCCCGACATCAATTTCTTTTACAACGATGCCTACCGCCCCACGCTCGGGATCAAGCATCCCGACTCGCTGGCCATGCCCACGCCGATACTGTGGCGAGAGATCTGGGACGACATCAGGGGCCGGATCGAGACGGTCTATCAAAAAGGGGAATCGACCTGGGACCGCGGGCTGCTGCTGTATCTCGAACGCAACGGCTATCCCGAAGAGACGTACCACACGTTTTCGTACAGCCCGCTGATCGGCGACAGCGGCAAAGTCGAAGGCGTGTTCTGTGCCGTTTCGGAAGAGACCGATCGCGTCATCAACGAACGTCGGCTGGCGTCGTTGCGCGAACTCGCCTCGGGCCTGGCCAACACCGATAGCCAGGCAGGCGTGCTGGGGGCGGTCGAGCAGAGCCTGGGGGCAAACCTGCACGATCTGCCGTTCAGCATGACCTATCTTTTTGCCGATGGCGGCGCTGCGCATCTGACTTCGGCCAACGGTATCGAGCCGGGCAACGCCTTTGCGCCGCTGTCGCTCAAGCCGGACAGCGATCCCTGGCCGCTCGGCAGGATCTGGGAAGGCGCCAGCGAATACCGCGTCGATCTCCGGAACGGGCCGCCGTTGCCGACCGGGGCCTGGAACCGTCCGCCGGTCGAGGCGGCCATCGTCCCACTGATCGGACAGGGCGGTGAAAAGCCGCTGGGTGCGCTGATCGTGGGCCTCAATCCCTTTCGCCCGGTCGACAGCGGCTATGTGCCGTTTCTGAAATTGCTGGCCGGACAGATCGCGTCCAGCCTCGCCAGCGCCCAGGCGTACGAAGCCGAACGCGAACGCGCGGCCACCCTCGCCGAGGCGGTGCAATTGCGGCAACAGGCCGCCGACACGCTGGCCCAGGTCAACCGGCAACTGGCCACCGAAGTGGAACAGCGCACCGCCGAACGCGACCGTATGCGGCAGTTGTTTGAACAGGCCCCCAGTTTTATGGCCGTGCTGCGGGGCCGGGACCACGTCTTCGATCTGGCCAACGCCAGTTACATGCAACTGGTCGGCGCGAGAGAGGTGCTTGGCCGGGCCGTGCGTGACGCGGTCCCCGATGTCGAGGGCCAGGGCTATTTTGAATTGCTGGACAATGTCTATTCGACGGGCAAGCCGTTTGTCGGCAACAACATGCCGATCCAGCTCGTGCGCACGAACGACGGCAAGACCGACGACCGGTTCGTCAATCTGATCTATCAGCCGATCGTCGATGCCGCCGGGCAAGTCGAAGGCATTTTCGTCAACGGCTTCGACGTCACCCACCAGAAACGCGCCGAGGAACAGTTGCAGCGGTTGAACGAAACGCTGGAACATCGGGTCGAGGAACGGACCGAGGCCCTGCAGGAAGCGCTGGCACGGTTGCAGCGCGAAATTGCCGAACGCCAGGCGGCGGAGGACGCGCTGCGGCAGGCCCAGAAGATGGAGGCGCTGGGCAATCTGACCGGCGGCGTCGCCCATGACTTCAACAACCTGCTGCAAGTCATCAGCGGCAACCTCGAACTGCTTTCCAAGGACGTCGCCGGCAATGCGCGCGCGCAATCGCGCGTGCGCAACGCGCTCGCCGGGGTTGGACGCGGGGCAAAGCTGGCATCGCAATTGCTTGCATTCGGGCGCCGCCAACCGCTGGAGCCAAAAGTGGTCAACATCGGCCGGTTCATTCAGGGCATGGACGACATGCTGCGCCGGGCGCTCGGCGATGAAATCGAGATCGAAACGGTCATTGCCGGCGGTCTGTGGAACACGCTGGTCGATCCGGGGCAGGTCGAAAACGCCATTCTCAACCTGGCCATCAACGCCCGCGATGCGATGCAAGGGCGCGGCAAACTGACGATCGAAGCGGGCAATGCCATGCTCGACGATGCGTACAGCGCCCAGCACGACGATGTGACGCCCGGACAATACGCGCTGATCGCGGTCACCGACACCGGCAGCGGCATTCCCAAGGATATCCTTGAGCACGTCTTCGAACCGTTTTTTTCGACCAAGGACGAAGGCAAGGGGACCGGCCTCGGGCTGTCGATGGTCTATGGCTTTGTCAAGCAGTCGGGCGGCCACATCAAGATCTACAGCGAAGTCGGCGAAGGCACGACAGTCAAGCTGTACCTGCCGCGCGTGCTGCAGACCGAAGATGTCCTGACCGACACCAGTCAGGCGGTGACGCGTGGCGGGACCGAAATGGTGCTGGTGGTCGAAGATGACGCCGACGTGCGCGAAACCGCGGTCACGCTGCTCGGCGAACTCGGCTATCGCGTGCTCAAGGCCAAAGACGCGCAAAGCGGCCTCAACGTCATCGAAAGCGGCGTTCCGATCGACTTGCTGTTTACCGACGTGGTCATGCCGGGGCCGCTGCGCAGCACCGAACTTGCGCGCAAGGCCAGAGAGCGCCTGCCCGATATCGCCGTGCTGTTCACATCCGGCTATACCGAGAATGCGATCGTGCACGGCGGTCGGCTTGATGCGGGCGTGGATCTGCTGGGCAAGCCCTATACCCGCGACCAACTGGCGCGAAAGGTGCGCCACGTGCTGGGCAACCAGTCCCAGCACCGCATCGCCGAACAGCATCTGGCCCAGGCGGCGCACAAACCAAAGGCGGCGCCCCGGCCTTTGCCCCGCGCCCGCACCATTCTGCTGGTCGAAGACGACGACCTGATCCGTGCCAGCACCGCAGAGATCCTGGCCGAGGACGGCCACAACGTGCTTGAGGCGAACAATGCCACCGCTGCCCTGCGCGTGTTGTCAACGTTGCCGGTCGACGTCCTGCTGACCGACGTGGGCCTGCCTGATGTCTCCGGCGTGGCGCTCGCCCGTGACGCCCGCAGCCAGTATCCGGACTTGCACATCATTTTTGTCACCGGCGACGATGTGACCGCCGCCGATGCGCGCGATTTGAAAGCCGACTTGCTCGTCAAGCCTTATTCGCCCGAACAACTGGCGGCATTGCTGGCGGATGTCATCCAGTGACGCTCGCTTTGGTGACAAAGCGCTGCACAAGTCTGGCCCTCAAAAGCAACAAAACCCGCCTATCCTGAGCACCTCAGGGCTCAGGATAGGCGGGTCGAGGGATTGGGCTTTGCCGAACTTGGCGACACCCGGATCGCGCGCTAGGGTCTTTCCGACTTGGATTGAGGCACCGTGATTGCCCTGAGAAGCCCTGCGGGGAGGAGCAGTGCGCAGCGCGGGCTGGTTGCCCGTGCAAGCGCTGCGACGCTGCCGCGGGGCTTCTC
>Ga0116227_10000556_pt1 | contig 74020 bp, 49 predicted proteins | sample S1TSphgellanicum_FD_89693 | JGI IMG/M metagenome (GOLD analysis project Ga0116227, IMG submission 89693) | Host-associated microbial communities from peat moss isolated from Minnesota, USA - S1T2_Fb - Sphagnum magellanicum MG | ecosystem: Host-associated > Plants > Peat moss > Unclassified... | reverse complement strand
GGGGGGGGGGGGGGGGGGGGGGGAAGACCAATGTTCCAGCATTTATTAATATATCCTGACATCAATGTTGTAGCATTTATTAGTAACTTGAACGGCCGAACAAAAAGCCTCCAAAATGCTCAAAAAGCTGGCCCCAAGTTTTTTTGGGCCCTGACTCCAATTGTAAAGTGGGCCTTAAGATGATGATGATTGTATCCTTTTTTCGGCCTTGGGGCCCAATATAAGGCCTATAAAGTTTTCAGCATTCATTTCTTAGTAACTTGGGGCAGATTGAAAAGATTTTTTTTTCTATTTCAGCCTTGACTCCTAGTGTAATTTAGCCCTTGGGGGCTGATTCCAACTTTTGCAGCAATAGGAATGCTTGATTTGGGTTGAACATTGGGCCATGACTCCTAGTGTGAAGAGGGCCTAATTTGGGAAGCCAATTTACAAACCTTGGGGCCAATAGTTTGTGCTAGATCTCGAAAGTGTGCCTTTTCATGACCATGTTGGTGAGAAAGGAATGAACTAATTAAGCTTGGAAGAGGCGGGTTTGAATGGCATAGAACGACATCGTTTCTTTTATTACATAGATTATGATGTAGCCAAAGTGGTGATCATCCATTAGGAATATTTGGCCAACCAAATGTGGTTATAAACCAAAAATGAAAATAATTTTTTTTTGCATCATGCTTTTATATTTTTGATTACTTATTAGAACCAAAATTAAGAATTTGGTAACTTTTAGTTTTTTTATTAAAAAAATTCTCGCAATTGAAACCTCCAATAATCACTTCATTTTGGGTTTGTGAGTTTCTCTTGTTCTTGGTTGCACATGTATATATATGAGATTGCTTGAAGAGAAATGAAGTTAGTTCATCTGAGGGTGGTGGCAACATGCCATACTTAACCCTGAATAAAGTAATCATATGGTCCTTCTTTCCACCCTAGCATTTTGGATTCTTCTAGAAACTTAGTCCCGCAACTAGACTCCTATCTACCTAGACCTGACACTTGACCTAGAAAATACCTTGATACCCTTACTTGGGTATGACCCATTTACCCATTCGGATCTCTATATCATGAGGGGCTCAATGAGGATAAATTTCACAATGATCCATTCTCACATAAGAGAAACAATAGTCAAGGTATCAAGTGGAATATCATTAAAATTGATACCCATCAATGTTCTATGTTTGATATCCAAGGGATATTTGATTGGTTCTCACATAAGAGAAACAATAGACAAGGTATCAAGTTGAGTATCATTAAAATCAATACACGTCAATGTTCTATGTTTGGTATTTAAGGGATATTTGATTGGTTCTCCATAAGAGAAACAATAGACAAGGTATCAAGTTGAGTATCATTAAAATCAATACCCATCAATGTTCTATGTTTGATATCTAAGTGACATTTGATGGATGCTCCTTGTGATACCTGTGCAAGATTGATTTGAATAGTGACGATGTGAGCTATGATTCTAACACATCATGTGCTATGGACATGTGCTGAAATGTCGTAAGTTCACACATCACAATTTAATAACTTATGTCTTGAGTTGCAAAACAATCAACAATCACATGTCAAGATAGCTTAACAATGCTTACAATATTTGTTTTTGTTTTTATTTATGGTATGATTTGAAATGTACATTTTCACTAATTAAAATTCCATAACACTTTTTTTTTTTTGGTACAAAACAAGCAAGTCTCCACATAATATGGCAAAATGCTTTATTTTGAGCCATTTTTTACAAATCTTATGGAATATAACTTTATGTGTTATAATTTAGTAACACATTTATGTCAAACTACGCAACATAAGACAATCACATGGACCAACATAGGTTGACAATGCCTTAGTTGAAGACTAAAGTTGAATAATAAGCATGTTTCAATTTAATTACATAGAATAATCACATCTCAATATATTTTTAAATAATGCATTAATTAGTACTATATCAAACACATGTTAACACAAACATCATAGAAACATGGTATAATGTAATCAATTTCAACTTCATTACATAAAAAATGATCACCTCTCCAAATATTCTAACAATGTTTTTGTTAATAAGTTCATCACACATATGAGCATGTTATGGAAACTAATTTCATAGGTTTAGATTTAGAGCCCTCTTATTTCAATTTCAAAACATGTTAAATAGCCACATCTCAACATAACCCAATTGATAAGGAACCTTATAAGCTTTTGGGTTAGCCGTAATGTTTTGAATTATACTTTAGACACTTTTAGCATATTGTAGAAATGGAAATTTTAGCACAATCGAAACCTAATATAGATGTTCTAAGGACTTTTAAGGTTATCTTGTTGTTCTTGTCCTTCTAAAATTACCATTGCACACAAGAAAAATCACTTACACACATTTGTAAGCCTTACACCCTTTTTGGATTCCATACCAAAATCACACACAAGTATTCTCCAAACTTCCAAGCACATGAACCCATAGAATGAACCCATAGAATGGTGGAAAGAAAGACCAAAATCATCTTTTCTCTTTTAAATCGATGTTTCTCTTCATTTTCCTTCCTAGAATATATGGTGGCACACTCCAAATTTATCTTCCAAATCTTATTTCCAGTGGCAATTAATTTGTCATGTAGTTCTTCTATAACCGTAGCCAAATGTTAAAGGTTAGAAAAAAAAATTATGATTTTTTGTACTTAATGTTTTTATCAAAATTTCAATTATCGAAATTTTACTACCAAAATCTATTACTCATTTTTAGTACTGAAAATTTAATGATAGGGAATAAATTACTAGTTAGGATTTCTAGATTGTAGATAACTTTTACTTTTATTAATTTTAGAGAAATTTTTTTAAATCTTTTATTTCGGTGTAATCACCATTTTGGGACTTAAACTTTCATGTACTTAGTAATTAAGGTTAGAGGAAGGCTTAACAAAAACTTGTTGTTTATAACTTTAGATGATTGTTATGCAAAATCTTATCTCTTTATGAAATCATTGTGTTCATTATTACAAAATTTTGTTTTGTTTTTTCATTTTGAAGTTGTATTTGTTTCATAATTTAAAAAAAAATTAAATTCAATTTTTGCATTTCTTCATGAAGTTAAATTTATGCAAAACTTCAATAGTCTATTTGTATTATCACTCTTTGTTTTTTTAACATTATAATGATCATTTTGTAGCTACCAAAGTTTTCTCCCTTTTTTTTCCCAAACTCAAGATATTACCGAGTGAGTTTAATACCAAATCTAATTAGTGTCACCTTCTAAATCAATGAAAATAAACTAAATAATTCAATAAGTTACTAAACTATGCACTAAAGTGACTAAAAAATAGAATTTTCTTTTAACATTAGGTAGGTAGGGTAGTTAGCTAAGTTAAGTTGGGTAAAGTAATAGACTAGGTAGGTTAGGTTAAAATATGTAGTAAGGTCAAGTAGCTAGGCTAAGTAAAGACCACATTTCATGTATATAGTCATATGTATGTTGTGTTTATAATTGTATATCTTGTCATGTTTATAGTCGTATGTTCAACATGAGCACAATGATGAAGGGCACATGGATTGACATTTACACCTACAACCATGCCCATGATAAAATATCCAAAACAATGAATTCATGATTCAACTACAAAGGCATCTAATCATTAATGGCACATACGATTCAAAATGTAGTCATGGATGTAGTCATAAGACGAGTGTTTAAGTGTAATGCAATCTAGTTACACTCATGTATATGTTGTAACTCATGAGCTAGGATGGAATTGCAAACCTTGGTCAAGGTAAATAGACACAAAGTACAAACATGTTCTTAAGAAAGGTATTAGCCTGGCACATACGATTCAAAATGTAGTCATGAATGTAGTCATAAGATGAGTGTTTAAGTGCAATGCAATCTAGTTACACTCATATATATGTTGTAACTCATGAGCTAGGATGGAATTGCAAACCTTGGTCAAGGTAAATAGGTACAAAGTACAAACATGTTCTTAGGAAAGGTAATTAGCCTAGCTCACACCAAAAATGGTGATGAACAATTTTAGGAATAAAAAATTCACACACACCCAATGAGACGAATACAAAACCAATGAAAAAAATTGTCACACACTCCTCCTCGCTCACAATTCATGACTAATTTTGCAAATGTTGGCCAACACAAAGTTTGGACAAAGCAATAGTTTACACATGCCTAGGCCAAAAATGGTGAAAAATAATTTTAGGAATTAAAAAAAATTCACATAGTAGCCAATAAACATAGGTATTAATCTAAAGTCACATGCCCAATATCACACCTAGTTGGCCCCTTCTTTTGTCTCTTCATGCCCTTTTTTTAATTATATGCACCCAAAAAAAAGGTTCCAAAAAGTCATGACCAAAACAACAAAAACTCACCATGGGACTCACAAACTACAGACTATATACCATACACAAATTTAATTTTCAACAACGGGCTGCCCGGATTATTATTATTATTATTTTATTTTATTTTTTGGGTGAGACAGGTATGGAGGACTGGTAAGAATTGTGGGTTAATTAAATTATATGAAAGAGTGGAGAGAATTGTGAGTTAAATTAAATTAAATTGTATTGAAAGAGTGGAGGTAATTGTGAGTTAATTTAAATTAAATTGAATGAAAGAGTGGAGAGAATTGAGAGTTAATTTAAATTGTATTGAAAGAGTGGAGATAATTGTGAGTTAATTAAAATTAAATTGTATTGAAAGAGTGGAAATAATTGTGAGTTAATTAAATTAAATTGTATTGAAGGACTGGAGATAATTGTGAATTAATTAAATTTCACACAGCCAATAAGACAGGTACCTATCTACCTACCTACCTACCTACCTACCCACCTACCTACAATGCAGGTGAAAAATTGGGAGGCTGGTTTTTTGGGCCACATAACGGCTACGCGCAGTCGGTCAGCCGGTCAGCCGGTCAGTCGGTGGGTCGGGCAGTAAATGCTGCCCGCAGTCGTCGCACTGCTGTTGCATCTGCAGTCTGCGTGCGGCGTGTTTTTTGGGGCCAGAGAAGTGCTCCCTCAACGCTCTCGCTCGGTACTGAGATGGGCGTTGCAGAGACGGGAAGAATAAGAAGAAGAAGAAGAAGAAGGAGAAGAAGAGGAGAAGATGGTGCATTATTTGGTTTGAGAGGCGGATTGTGATCGAAAGTCTTTTTTTTTTGGTTTCTCGAGCTGGTTTATGAGAACTTTGCTATGGTACAAGAAGGATGAGAGCGATGGTGGGAGTTTCAACCGTGTCTCGTCGTTGCTGGGTGGCATTGGCCCTGCTGTTTTGGATGGTGGTGGTGGCGGTGGTGGTGCAATGTGGTGGTGCAGTGATGATCCCCATGAGCGATGACGTGCTAGGTCTCATGGCGTTCAAGGCTGGTGTGTTGCAGGACCCGCACGGGGCCTTAGAGTCTTGGCAAGAGGATGATGCCAGTCCATGTAACTGGACCGGCATTTCCTGTGATGTCGTGACTGGCAGGTAGGAAAGAATGAAGGACCACTCACTCACTCACTCGCTCGCTCTTTTTGTGTTCTCCAGTTTCTGTTCCTTTCTCTTTCCCAGGTGCTGCTGCTGCCGCTTCTTCTACCGGGCATGCATGAATGAAGCAGCACTAGGCTCTCTCAAGCTTCATTTCGGATCGATGGGTAGTCGTCCAACAGAGACTTCATGAGTTCTTTCTTCCTGACCCGGAGCTCATCGCTCAGTTGAAGTGTTCCCACACTGAGAGAGAGAGAGACACACACACACACACACACACACATTGGAGCTGAGAGTTCCACTCTCTGGACAGATGTTTTATAAGCGAGCAACTAAACATAACTGTACTGATCCTATCAATCACTTCCAAGTAGCTGACGATGTTGGGTCTACACAACTGTTCCTGGACTTGCTTCCTAGAATTTGACATTGAAGTTCCTTGCAAGTTTTCCAGTTCAAGAACCATCCAATATATCCAGGGGCTCTAAAATGGTTGAAGCTTTTTGCATGGTAGGTCTAGAAATAGGTTGCAAAAAGCTTAGGGTAGAAGTGTCCCTGAAAAAACAGAGGAAAAAAGGACATTGACATGTGCTTGACACTAAAAGTGAGCCTCTGCACTGGGTCAAGAAGAGGCACAATATATATGTGCTGAGCCATCGCATCTTTGTTGCAAGAATCTGACCCACTATTGTCATTATGCTTTGCAGGGTGACAGATGTGACATTGGTAGGGCTGTCATTGGAAGGCCAGATTGGAAGAGGATTTGTGAAGCTGGTGGAGCTTCAAACACTGACTCTGGCATATAACAACTTCTCAGGAAGCATTGACACAGAGATTATGCAGCTTTTGATGTTGAGGACTTTTAATGTGTGCAACAATGCATTAAAGGGGCCTGTTCCTTATTTGTTGAGTGGCAGTGGGAGTCTCACAACTCTTGATCTTTCAAACAATCTCCTTTCTTGGGCTCTGCCAGATGATTTCTTCAGCAACTGTGGGAATCTTATGTTTCTTTCACTGGCTGGCAACATGTTCAATGGGTCATTACCCTCGTCTCTTAGTTTGTGCATCGAGCTCACTGATTTGAATCTTGCAGGTAATCAGTTCTCAGGTGGCATTCCTGCGAGTATTGGGCAACTTGCAAGATTGACTAGCATTGACATCTCACAGAACTTGCTATCTGGACTTATTCCATGGCAGATTGGATCCCTAAAATACCTAACAAGCCTCAGTCTCACGGGCAACAAACTCACAGGCAGTATTCCTCCAGGAATCAGCTCTTGCATTAGCTTGGTGGCTGTCGACTTTAGCAATAATAGTCTAACAGGATCCCTGCCATTGCAGCTCCAATACTTGAGTTCTTTAACTCTTCTCAATGCCCGCAGCAACATGTTATCGGGCACTATTCCTACATGGATTGGGGCCCTGAGCAGGTTGCAGGTTTTGAACCTTGCAGAGAATCAGTTCTCAGGTCTTTTGCCTGGTTCAATCGGGCAGTTACAGATGCTCCAAGAGCTTGATGTCTCTGAGAACTTGCTTTGGGGTAACATCCCTGTGGAGTTAGGGGCATGCACACAGCTGCGAGGTCTTGATTTAAGCCACAATAAGCTCTCTGGCTCCATACCACCCCAGCTTCTTGCTCCCAATTTACAGTTCTTGGCACTCTCTGGAAATTCCTTGACGGGAAGCATTCCCAATATAGGCTCAGGGGATTGTACCTTTCTGCAGTTTCTGGACATTTCAGGGAACAGATTGGGGGGGCCTCTATCAGGACAGCTTGCACAATGCTCCAATCTGGTGGCTGTGAACCTGTCTGCCAATTCACTTTCATCTCAGATTCCATTGGAGCTGGGCAGTTTGCCCTTCCTGGCATATCTTGATCTCAGCAATAATTCAATCAGTGGAAGTATCCCTGCAACCTTGGGAAATGCTGCTGACTTAACTGTGCTTGACTTGCATCATAACATGCTCGGTGGTCAAATACCAACTGAAATCGGCAACTGTGCTGCACTCCTTTCCTTGTAATTCCCACTCCCTGCTTCTGTACTGAACTTGTAATGTATGTCACCTCATTCATAAGATCTAAGTTCATAGTCTTTCTTGGTCCTGGGCTCTTTGAGAATAAAGCACTTTATGTTCCCTACATCTGGTGAAAAGTGTCTAGTGCAAGTCTAGCCCATTGGTGATGCAGCTCACACCAAGTAGGCAGTAATATGTTCAAGCACCTTTGACTGGTGAGTTCAGTGCAAATAGAAAAAATGTGGAAATTATTCATATAGCAAGAACAGAGTGTTGGGTGCTTCCAGTTTTCTAGACAAGAACTCATGGTTCTGCATTTGGATTTTTGGAGACTGCTGGAGTTGCTGTTTCAGACACCAATGCTATTTTCTGATGAGCAAATGTGTGACTTTTGACTAGCAGGAATCTGGCGATGAACAGACTGAGTGGACCTATACCAGTGGACCTGACCAACCTCACCATGCTTGAGTTTCTCGATCTATCTTCTAACAATCTGTCAGGCAACATTCCACCAGGCTTTGAGCAGCTTAAGAGCTTGGTAATGGTCAATTTGTCCAATAATCAGCTGAGTGGCCCTATTCCCACCCATGGTGTGTTTGTCAATGCCAGCGCAACAGAGGTCTCAGGCAATGCTGGATTATGTGGTACATTGGTTGATGTGGCTTGTTCACCAGGCCCTTCAAAGCCCATAGTGCTCAACCCAGGAGGAGGACCCTCAGATGGTGACCTAGTCACCCACCGGCAAGGGAGCAGAATTGTGTTAAGTATTTCAGCTATCATTGCCATCTCTGCAGCAGCAGCTATTGCTGTTGGTGTTATAGTAGTCACTTTATTGAACATACGGGCACAGACACGGCCACAACAGAATGCAGTGGGCTTAGTGGAGAGTTTACCACAATCACCTGTTACAGAGCAGCTGGCACTTGGTAAGCTGGTAATGTTTCGGCAAAGCCATAAGTTCTCTGGGAGTGATTGGATGACTGGTAGTGCACAAGCTGTACTGAACAAGCAGCATGAAATTGGACAAGGAGGCTTTGGTACAGTCTACAAGGCTACTTTGCCAGATGGCCATATGGTGGCAGTGAAGAAGCTTTTATTAGCTAGCCTGGTGAAAGGGCAAGATGATTTTGAGCGAGAGGTTGAACTCCTTGGGAATGTCAAACACCAAAATCTTGTTACCCTGCAAGGCTATTACTGGACCCCCCATCTACAGCTTCTTGTCTATGACTTTGTCCCTGGTGGGAACTTGTATAGACGATTGCATGAGCTTAGAGATGGGGAACTGCCCTTAACTTGGGATGACCGATTCAAGATTGCATTAGGGACTGCGCTAGGGCTTGCACATCTCCATCATGGCTGCCAACCTCAAGTGATACATTATGATTTGAAGTCAAGCAATGTGCTATTAACTCAAGACAATGAAGCTTGCATATCAGATTATGGCCTGGCCAATCTCCTCCCGGTGCTTGATAGCTATGTCATGAGTAGCAAATTTCAGAGTGCACTGGGATACATGGCACCAGAGTTTGCCTGCTCGAGTCTGAAAATCACTGAGAAGTGTGATATCTATGGCTTTGGTGTGTTGCTCTTGGAGCTTGTCACAGGACGCAGACCAGTGGAGTACATGGAAGATGATGTTGTTATCCTGTGTGATCATGTCCGAGCATTGCTGGAGGAAGGCAATCCCCTGTCATGTGTTGACTTAAGCTTGCAGGGGTATCCAGATGATGAGTTGCTGCCAGCGATCAAGTTAGGCTTAATCTGCACTTCACATGTACCCTCTAATCGTCCATCCATGGCTGAAGTTGTTCAGATTTTGGAGCTCATTAGGCCACTTGTTGATGCACAGGATTTTCAATAATGCAGCCTCAGTCTCACTCTCCAGAACCATGATGAGTATTACCATGCTGGTTCTGCATTTGTGAAAATCCTCTTGCGGTGTTTATTTTATATTCAGCTTAGTCATAGTTTCCATGATGCATCATTGTGAACTGAAAAAAAAGGAGTCTTTTTGTATCTATTATACACAGCTTTTACCAGTTGACCCTGAGCAAGTGAAAGTATGCTGGACCTACAGAGTGATGCACGTTGTTCTGTGTTTTCCATATACCCATGTTTTGGGTTGGCAGCTACAGCGCATTTTCTGTCCTCCTGCAACCCTTAACTGATCAGTTGTATTGAGCTTTGTGCTGTGTTGACTCATGTAAAAAATGTGGTTTCTGTCGCTCCCTGCGGCAATGCTTTGTTTTCTGGAATTTGTACTTTGGGTCCGTGTTGACACTACAAAGGGAAGTTTGTTTTCAAACTTTTGTCACCTACACTCCATTTTCTCGCAGCAAATCAGCACATGTGCTTCCTGGATTGTGGCAGTATGTTTATCCAGCAGAAGCTAATGATGGCAGTCATGGGCATACTGTCACAAACCTCGTGTTTTTGCTGCAAATACTCCAAGCTATCTGTAAAGTGCCCCTGACAAGAGGGATGAAACTGTTCCTAAGGGGTCCAACTGGAGTTCACAAGTTAGGTAAGCATTAAATTCTTACATTAAGTCTAGTGAAGATGCTCAAATTATTTTGATCCTGATTGTCGTGCCCGATGCAAATCTTGTGGCAGCCTGCCAACACACTCTCAACAATCATATTAAATCATTTGTCCTTAATTTTATAAGTTTGTTTGATTTTGCCCCACTTAACAAATATCCTCACATTTAAAGGTTAGATCGATGACAAGGGGTAAAATTGGAGTTCGAATTGATCATCACTTTGTGGATAACTTTAATGCATTGAACACATCATCCTTTTAGTGCAAATACAAACTTTAGGCTCTTTTTGTAAAGAGCAACAACATTCCTTACATCTCCAAAGTGTTGGAAATTGATAACAGATCAATTTCAGAATAGAGATGATAAAAACATTGATTTTTACTACAAGCTCTCCACCCAACCTTACGATCAAAAAGATGTTGCTACAAACCTTGTGTTCCACCCTCGAGCTTTGTCCTAATCTAAATAGGATGTGAATACCTTTATGTAGATGTTACCTATCTTAGAAGTGCATGCACATGCACAAAGTCGTTAACTTAACTTACTTAACATATGTCATAGTCCCAAACATTTGTGCATGTAATACAAATATCTCAAGTAATTATAACTTTGCAAAAGTGACTTACATAATTCAATAGGAAGTTGTTATCTAACACAAAGTTGACACTCATTTTACACAACAAGATAACTTTAATAATATAACAATACCCACCAACTTGCTTGCGAGGATGTGTTAGGCAAGATGGGCATGCTTTTATTTTGCCCTTTGTCTACTTCCTTTTTCCTCCATTATATTCATCATGGTTTTCTTTTCTTTGTTTGCAAATGGCAATGTTTAACTTGAAAACGTATTAGGGATCTCTAATTTTGACAAGAAAAAAGGCCTTTATAATGCTTCCCATGGTTTGGCACCTTCACGTGCCTAGGGCAATCCATTGAATTTGATTGAAGATATTAAGCTCATTGTATGTGAACCCAAAGTTTGCATCCACATCACCAAGTTGAGACACTTTCACACACAAAAAACCCCAAGTGTGGCATAAGCCTTTTAAGCCAATCACTATGGAAATAGAAATGGAGTATACAACTTTTGAGCCATATGAGTGAAGAATGCACCCATTAAATCAACTTGTAATAGTACCTTATTATCACAATTGAAAGAGGTATCTTCACATTAACACAATACAACATTGCATATGTGACCAAAGTGAGACAAATTGCTTTTGATTATTTCAAAAAACATTGAGAGTGCTTGCCAAGACAATATGATAGATTACTTACCCTTATAAAAGGCAAAGAGTTATACATCCATGATATTTATAATGACCAAAAGTGTTCATTTTTTGGGCCACAAAATATCATACTATTACATGTAAAAATGTGGATAATTATTATACATGATTATGTCATTTTGAATGTATTTCAAGTCATTTTTTAAATGAAAATTAACAAAAACATTAGTTATAATATTTTATGTGTGTGTTTGAATTTATTCTATACCCATTAAATTCAATCCAAATTATTTCACATGTTTTCATAATATATTTAAAATGAAATCATGTAAAAATATTGTTGCAATCATAACCTATGGCTTGTGACAAGTTTGGTGCAAGACAAAGAAAAAAAAGGGGTTGAATAAGCAAATACAATAAGAAAGCCTAAAACATTGGGGGAACATAAAAAAAAGAAAAAAAAACATTTTCAAAACTCTCATGATGAATTCCCATTTTAAAACTTGGGAGTCCCAAAATGTTTTAAATCTTTGGGACAAAAATGTGGGGGTAAACTTTATGGAAATCAAAAGTTTTGTAAACCATGGGAAAGTTCTTAAAATGTAAAGATTGAAAGTGAGATCATATGCTCCATTTGGAATTAAGAATTATGATTTTTAAAAAATTAAAAACCAAATTGTCCACTAAAACTTACTAAATAATGGTCAAATGACCTTTGATAGAAGTGCACAACATATTTTTAAAAAGATCTTTTCAAAGGCTACAACTTTGTATGTAAAAATTTCTCAATTGGAACATATATGAAAAAATTATGAGCTCACAAAATTGCAAGATTCAAAACTTGAAATTTTGAAACAAAAATCATTTCAATGTAGTCTCCACAACAAGTTCCAAAATATATTATAAGGAAAAAGATGGTGGTCTTTTCTTAAATTTAGGTTATGTGAATGTAATAAGTCCAAGGTAAGTCTGTGACCCAAAGTTGATTCAATTTTCACTAATCATGTACATTGTTTAACTTGTGTAGGCAATTTATTCATGAAATGTTTATGAATTTATCACATCTTAATCCTTATCTTGGAGCTCTTACACACCTTCTTTCTTTAGTGTGTGAAATTAGGGAATGTGCTTTAATTTTTTATTTTTCCTACCTTTTTTTATTGTTGCCCTTCAAGAGTTCATTTCTTGAACCTTAAGAAGAAGTTGAAGGTGCATAAGATATTTTAAAAACTTGCAACACTAAAAAAAAATAATTTAAAAAAACATTGAAAAACTAAGCATTTGTTACATGTGTTATGTTTTTTAGTAGTGTGGTTGCATTTAGAGAAATACATTTTGAAATTTCCTTGATTTTGTTTTTGATACACATCATTATTCCAAAAATCTGGTAACTAGTTTGAACATGTTAGTTTAAAGTGGGTCTCAAGTTTTATGCCTTTATCAAATCTCTATAGTCTAAGAAACAAAGCTTCAACATCATTTTTTATTAAAAAAATTGTGTTCGAATATGCTATGCATAAGTTTTTGCACAACAACTTTTATTTTTGAATTTTTTCAAATTCCTTTACACACATGAATGAGTTACTTCCAAAGAAACATAATACATTTCATATTCATGAAATCATATTTTCAGCTTACTTCCAAACATTTCACAAGTTTGTGTTCAAACCCCCCCCCATTTCTATAACTCTCATTAATTTTAATACATTTTATCAAAATTTTAATACATGAAATAAATTATTTTTGGCACAAATCCATTTGCAATTACAACTTCACTAATGCATCCTTAGATTTGTCAAGTATATCAATGATAAAAAAAAACTATGATTTTTGATATTATAATAAAATGCAAATTTAAACTACACACCTACCTATCACCAAGCAAAATGCTATACAAGCTTTGGATTAAAAGGAATTCTCAAATTTAAATCATGGTCATATCAAATTGCACAAACTAAAAATGCTTAATGCAACAAAGTCAAAATTGTGCACATATGAATAACAAACAATTTCAAACACACTAGATTCACCACGACCCAAACTTGTGGGCACCTCCTTCTCCTTATAATATAATTTGCAACTTTTCACAAAGTTATATCAAAATTTGACATCTAATTTATTAAAAAATATTGTCAAGTTATAAATGCCCCCACTTTGGGAGGTCACCCTTTTTTCATTTTGCTTTCAAATTGAGAGCTTTCAAATGAAAAATTTAGCTTTTGAAAATGTTTTAAAAAAGATATATCAAGCTTTTCAGTTTGAGTTGGTTTGTATATTTTGCATGTAATTAAATAATCAAGAGTCATTTTGGTAATTTGGTTTTTGACCATTCATTCATTTGACCATTATTGTGTTACAAATCTTAATTTTGAAAATGTCACATTATTATATTATAATTTTTTTTCAAAACCTATTCTACAATCAAGGTTCAATTTGAACAAAATTTGATCCCCCAAACCTTGATCCAAATATTAAAAACATTTTAAAATTTCAAACTTCCCAAAGTGAAATTCATTTGGGAATGTTGGAACTTCTTCCCTTGTGTTCTCCCACACCATTTGTGGGAGTGCTTTTGTGTCAATTTATATCTTGGTCTCATTTTTGGTTTGTTTTTGTTGTCATGCCCCAACTTTGGTGGTGACATTCACCTCCTTTAATTGAAACATGTCATTTTGATTTATTCTAACAAGAATAACTTTGGTTGTCCTTTCTAGTGCCTTCAAAGGTGTGTTAATGTTATTTCATCTTTCCCAAAACTAAATGTAGGATGTGTTTAAACTAGTAAATTGAACCCCAAAATTTGTTAAATGTCAATGGATTCATAACGATTTCAACTTTTAATATAAACTTAGAACCAAAAAATTAATTAATTTTTTAACACGCATTGATGTCAATAATATAAGATTTGCAAGCACATGTAAAAACCCTATAAAGTATAACAATAAATGTCAAAATAAATAAAAGATGACATGATAAAAAATAAATAAAAAGAATGCCCAACTTTAAAGATTCAACAAAACTTGCTCAATTTACAAAAAAGACTACAATCCTTAATGATTGCCAACACGGTTGCTTGGCATTGAACTAACAATGTGAGGGACATAATTGACTATTGAATCACTAGTTATTATTGAGAGTCCAATAATCAAATTGTGATAACACGAACAATTATTTTGTTTGATTTGTGCAGTCTATTTTGGTGCCAAACAAATGCTTAGAAACTAATCATGGTATAAATCTCATAAGAGATTTGATTTTGATTTGTGGGTACCCTAAACCCTAAACCCAATATTTCAAACTAGTTTGGATGAATCACACTTCCACTTTGGATGTTTTTGTTGATCCCTTTGTTTTGGATAATAGGTACCCATTACCTTCACACTCTTAGGAAAGGGGTATTGTAATAATTGGAAATTCTCGAATAATTAATATAATTTTTAAGTTTTTGATTCGGCACTTGAGAGTTTTTGATTTTGAAAATTTTGATATATAAAGAATAAATACAATAAAATCATTGGATATATCACAAGTTTCTTTTCCTTTTGCTTAGATTGATCGTAGTAGTTTCTGTTACTTTGTTGGATAGGGTGTGTGGGTTGGGTTCAAGTCTGGTTGCCTTATTACATTTTGATTGAATTATCAAAAAAATTGACCCGAAATATTATTTAAATATTACTTTTTTTTTGACAAAATGAAAAATAATATAGTTTGTGCCAAAGCTGCCCAGGTAGTAACGGTATTAGCCCATGCCAAAAATTGTGACAAACATTTTTAAGAATAAAATTTTCATGCAACCAATTAGATGGCTCAACATGCACATACATAGCAAGGACATTTTTTTAAATTTTATTTTTCCTTTGGGGTGGGGAGAGGGAGTTGTGGGGTTCAATTTTTCTGGATCTTAATAGTCTCAAATGTGTTCCCCAAAATGTTCCCCAAAATAAAGGGGCAACCTCACTACCACCAGGCTGGGTTGGTAGCACAAGGAAATCAGCCCCACCCTAAACCCTAAACCCCAAACCCTATCACCCACCCAACCCAGGTGATAATAATTGGCAGTTTGTGTGGTTAGTCTGTACATTATTGTGTACAAATTCATTCACATGTCACACAATTGATTCCCAAACTGTGATCCATGATCATGTTGTACTGGAAGCCATCTGGTTTTGAGTGCTCTAATCATATGAGCTTTTTATCACCTTTTTGTCTTTTGCTTATATGTTTTGAGTATTTTGCATCTTGCAATGATTTTACTGTCAAACGCCTTGAGAAAGGCAGCTAAATTTTATATTAAAAAAAAGAAAGGACTTTTTTTGGGCATTTTGAATTCATTTCAACCATTTGAAATTATTTTCTTCAGAAAAAATAATAATTTGAGCCATGTGGAGTTGGGTCATGGGTTCCAAATGATATGCTTTAGTACGTACACATCAATTTGGGGACTAACTAACTTTTATCATCACTCAGATTTACACCTCCCCATATTTTCAGGTCAGTGGGGGGGTTTCACTTATTATGGCTACTCCACTACAATTGGTGCATTTGTGATGCAATAATGAATACATTAAAAATAATCAAAAGCTTCTCAAAATTATGCCATGCACTTAATAATAACACTTATCAAGCAGTATGTATGTCTGTATGTATGTATGTATGTATGTATAAATAAATAAATATTGTCATACTTCTGCATCTTTGGTAATGAATTCTCTTTATTTTAGAAATGTGGGGATTTTCAAAACAAAAAAAAAAAAAAACTTTTCTCAAAGAACAAAATTTTTGTTGAAGGAAAATTGGAAAATCTTTTGGGATATTTTATTTTCGAAATGAAATCTTCAAAATAAATTAAAATATTGGGCGGACATGTGCTAAAGGTAAAGTCATTAATGACGCCAGGGGGGTACACGTAAGCTAATAAATGGAACGGTACGGGGTATGGATGAATACTGGCATTTCGCATCCATGTAGGGGCGCGCCCTGTCCAGTTTGCGAATTTCGAATGATTGGTTTCTATCCAGACGAGCCAAACACCAATGAACAACTTTTCATCCACCAATGCACACATTTGGGGTGTACGTAACAGACACTCAAACGACAAATGAACAACTTTTCATCCACTAGGTACGCACTTTTTGGATAGGGGGAACGTTCGCGGGAAAGATCCATATCCAGGACGGACGGACGGACGCGATCTTTCATTCCACGTGGCGCAGTTTAGGAGCGTCCGATAAGAAAACTTTTTATTGGTAATATGATGATCATTTGGTCAGATCTTGGCCGTCGGTTTGATCGGTTAGTCAGATCCTGGCCGTCGGTTCGATGTTTAGTCAGATCCTGGCCGTCGGTTTGATGATGTAGTCAGATCTTGGCCGTCAGTGTGGGCTTACGTACACGGGTGCGTTCTGTGGTGTTCCTGGTGTCCCTCGCGTGGCAGTGACGGTGCTGCTGCCACGAGGAAGGCAAAAGTTGCGGGGATTTTGCACGCAAAAAGTTGGATGTGATCATCTCGCATTGCGACATGATTCCTGCGATGATTCTTGACAAGATCAGTTGCAAGTACTGCAAACTTTTTTTTAACAAAAAGAGATCGTGTTTTTTTTGGGGGGGCGTGGGAAGAGTTTAGTGGAGATGTCGTGGTTGTGGTTTCAGTAGTCGATCGGGTTCAGTTTCTGCATCTTTGACGGGTTTTAGGGTTTGGGGATTTTCACAAGCAATTCATTTCTCGTGAGACATTTTTTTTATTTTTTATTTTTTTGTTGTGGTGCACTGTCGATTCCTTTTGTCAGTTACTCGCTGGGTATGTTCTTTGTACCTGGATCATCGCCTTCCGGTTAGCTGCAGGACTCTTTTCCATCAAAGCAGTGAATTTGGTTTTTTCTGGAGCTGTTTTTTTCCCCATGGTGTGTACAGTGTACACTGCGCCCCCACCTTTGAGTTCGAATGTCCGTTGCGAATTGCAACTGGACATATTTCTGTAATTTTTTCATTTTTCTATAACTGGGGGGACACAAACTGTGAACACCACTTCCCTTGCTCAACATCGCAGTTAGGGTCTTGTATTTATGAATCAATTGTCTGTGTTCTACATGCAGACCTGCCTATTGGAGCATTTCCCATAAACACAGTTTACAAAATAAGCTGCAAAGCTCTTTGGAGTGTGTGCAAGCTTCAAGCAGATTCAATTTGTTTAGTGGGTGATCATCCCTTGTATTTGCCTAGCCATCCATTCCAATTTTATGACCACCCATTTTGATTGTGGTAACCCTTTTCAAGATTAAGAAGTGTCCTCAGGAACAAGCCGCACATTGATAATAAGCCCAGAATAAAAAAAAACTCTTTGAGTCAAGCGGAGACAAAAAACATCACAGAGGAGAGCAAGAATGGTGCATATCTCTGAACTGCGTGTGGTTCTGCCAATGACAGGTTCTTAATTCATCTCTACGAGACAAAAGGTAGACCTGGGTTTTAGAAAGGTTTCTCATTGACTCAGAGTAGCTATGTTGATGTCAACTGAGTCAGTGAGACACTAATTTTAGTGATGGTAAATGGGGAAGTTACCTGCCACATTTTGATTGCATTCGGGGTGTTTTTTTGTTGCTTACATGGATTCGTTTGGTTCCATTTTCTTTTGTCATATGTATCATTGGAGGTTTCTCTGATGTGCTATTTGTTGAGACTTGCACATCTGGAGATGCAGTGGAGGAATTCAGAAGAGCACAAAGATATGCTAATTTCAAGACAAATGAGTTGAACATATCAGAGAGTCAAGGAGGCCAGGTAAGGCTCCAAACTGGGACTCTGCTGCCCTCATCTTGTTTTTTATACCTCAGTTCACCTGTTGGTTGTTCATGTGGACTGCTCGTGGCTGGTGGGGAGCAGCTGCTTTCAAGTCTGCCATATGAACATGATGTCTGGGGCGAGGGACAATATACACACAGTCTCTATCGCCTTGGAGACCGGTTGCCAGATTGGGTACATCTTTCACTGCTACTGAGTTAGGGCTTGTGGAGGACATATTAATTACTTTCTCTTGCAACTTCCTTTTCAGCAAAGCAGATGCTGTTCATGAGTTTGATTTAGTGTGTCCCAGTAGGCTTGAGCATTGAACCTGTTAAGATATCTCCACGTAACCACTGATATTTTGCTGCAGGTATCAAAATTGGTGCCATCAAATGCACTAGTCATTGATGAGAAGACATGGATGGCATATCCTTACATTCACACTATTATTTCAATCCCTTTTTTCCAAAAGGTGTGCTGCAATTTTCAGAGCATCTGATGCTGGGAGTAATGTTCCTATTCATAGTTTCCTATTCATGTCCCAATGTAGATTGAGATGTTTTTTACAGACTTTGTAAATCTGGGATTGAAGCTTTCTCTAGAATGTGCTGCTGTGTGTGTGGGGACCAGTTGAAAATAGAGATGTGGAGCATGCATGCAAATGATGATGGATCCACTGACAACATTCTTAACTTCAGTGGAGCTGATTTGGCAGTGCGCAAAGTTGAGATGGTTGATATTGCATTTGATGAGGTATGTCTGCAACTCACTACCCAGAAGACCAATAGAAATTGACTGCATAGAACAAGGATGGGTTTATATTGCTTAGAAAAGTGGGGGGTTCACAATACTTATCTGAGACAACTTACAAAGTACAGACCCCTGATCTGTAGCACTTCTGTTGTACTTCAACATTGAGTGTGCCATAGATTTGCCAAAGCCAAAGAGGATGGATACTTGTTGCTGTGTATATTGACCAAAATTTCTTCCCATAGTTGTTGAATAGCAATTATGTTGATTTTTGGATATGAATGGATAACTGATAGAGAAGGCATGGATTTGTGATGTGAGCAGATCCCTAAGAGAGATTACCAGGAAAAACTTGATCCAAAGCTATACAAGTCAAAGAAGACTGGGTGAGAATTGCTTTCTTATCCAAAGGGTGCAGAGTACAATGTCTGACTGCAATTAGAGGCAGAATTGTACTCGACAGGGAGAATGTTCAAAAGAGAACTTGTGCCTACTTCCTATGATCTTATTGTGGGGGAAGATCTGCAGAGATTAGTAGCTCCCTCTAGTCATGTAGTATGAGCCTAGCCTCAGCCGTTGCAACCAGAGAGAGTAAATGGAAAGTCATTACAGAGCTTAAATAGCCTTGCTGCATGAGGAAACTGCAATGAGTATTTCATTCTTCTTTGGACCTCTGAGTCTTGCTAAGTCTCTGTTGCCACCTGCATCTACATGGAAGATGTGCTTGGAGTCCTCAGGCACCAGAACAAGAAGCTGGTTTTGGTTGATATCCGTCAGTACTAATGATGCCAGAAAAAAAGGTGCAGTGTGAAAAGAAATGGGAGGGATTTGCTGTATCATCCTGATCAACGGTGTTGGATTGGTTTTTACCAGGCGGGGACCTCTTAAAAAGGAGTGGCAGAGGGATGTAAAGCCAGTCATGTGTGCATACAAAATGGTCAAAGTGGATGCCAAGTAAGTAACTGATTCTTACTCCTTTCTGTCGGGATATCATTGGCAAGTCTTTGTTGGTCTGTTCATTTGAGAGTGTATACCTAGTCTCGGAGGAGCAGACCTCAAATGGAGTTGCTATGGTTGAGACTACAAAGTCTTGTTGTGTTCAGATTGCAAGTGAAGTTATTGATGCCAATTAGTTTGATTGCCTGATCATGAGCAGCTGCTGCGCATGGATATCAGAATTGTTAATGTTCACAGAAATTGAACATGTTCTTGAATTTCAAATGTTGCAGCTCCATATTGGTTGTTCGCTCCTTGACAATTGTCTACTCCTAACAGCAACTTGACTTGGTAAAATTCTTCCATGTCTGTGTGTTTGCAGCTATTGGGGTGTCCAAAATCGTGTAGAAAAGCTCATGTTAAATGGTATTCGTCAGGTATACCCCACCATACGAAACAAAATTGATATGACATAACCTTAGCTTAAGGTTCAGTTTAGACTGCTCTATGGTGATAGAATAGAATAGTTCCTGTCTCTTGCAAAGCATCATTTTGTGGAAGGGGCTCTTGGTTGCAGGTGGTTCTCCTTACTCACCGCAATGCCTTCTGTTGGCTGGACGAATGGTTTGACTTGACCTATGAGGAGGTCTCAGCTCTCTCCCAAAGTATCCAAAGTATCACTTTCCCAAAGCATTACACTCTTGGAAACTATTGTCCCTTTGTTTGCTTGGGTATTCATGTCTCTGTTACAGTCTGCTTTGTGGTGGTTTGTCACATCTCTATGTGCTCTGTATTCAGATATGCGATATGGAGCAAAGCAGGCGACAAAGACTGAAGGCAGCTATCAAGCAGTTGCCCATCATTGATCCAGCCACAGGCAAAGAGCTTGTAATAGAGGAGGAGGAGAATGGTAAAAGAATAGAGGACAAGGAGCATACTGAAAGTGATTACAGTGACACCAGTGACATTGAAGCTGAGTATTTTGAAGCTGAGGTACTCTCAGAATCACCAGATGTGTCAGTGCCCAATGTTAACAGAATACCACTTTCTTTCATTTGAGCATTGACTTGGAATTGTCTGTGGTAGATGCATCAAAATAGATTTCAGTGTAGTTTGGAAGAGGGTTCACATTCTATATTTTTTCATGGGAATAAATAGCTGAAGTTTTGACAATTCTGTTCTTGTGCAATGTAGATGGAGTGGGCCAACCAGGGTGCTGATCACTTTGGCACTGTCCTTCTACCAGGTTTGCCTTTGAAATTTTCCACACAAATCATACTCTCTTTTTTTTCACTCTGCACATGCTACCACACATTGTTCTTACCTTCAACTATGCAAATTGTTTGCTCTTGCTTTCTCTGAGCTAGTTCTTCTGAGGTTATGGTTTTCAGGGTGAGGGAGTTGAAAACATGTATTTGTCCTCTTTGAGGTAGTTACAAAGTTTTTTTTTGTGGTTTGGAGCAGATATTGACATGCCACAGTCCAGCATTCAATTTTCAGATGTGCCTGAGAGGTACAGTTAGGCCTTCCATAACTTGGACAAAATAGTGAACTACATGGTGTCTCAGAAAGTGCTGATCATGTACAATTCAATTCTTGAGAGTCCTGTGACCAATCAGGGACTCAAACTTCTAAGTTTCTGGAAGCAGACATACACGAAATGCTGATTAGTATGTCTTCTCCAGGTCAGTTGTGTGTTAACTGCAACAGTTGGGTGGGGTAGATGTGCAGTGTGTGCTGCTCGTGGCAATGTCATCCGTTCACCAGTGATTTTGTGCAGAACCTGCAGAGAATTCTTCTGTCAGCAATGTTTCTCAGAGGTGAGGTTGTGAGAGCTTCCAAATTGAGTGAGGTTTCTGAGTGCTGAAAAAACATTAGTCTTGAAACCACTATCCTGGGCCTTTCTCAGGAATGAGAGCCATGGGAAAGGTGCGTGAAGGTGGAGAACTGTTCTATGCTTACAGGAAAACCTAATACAATTTCCTTGCTTGGTGCATTTCCACAAATAGCTGAGCTGGAGGGTTCTCTTTCTTGCTGTGTGCTTATGCTCATAAAGCATTTGAACCATTCACACAAGTGACATTCCTGCACACTCGCTTAAAATTTGAAGAATGTTGATAAATTGCATGGCTCTGGAGTCCAACCTTTCCGAATGTTCTTGGGCACATTTGGACAATCAAAGTTTGACTGTCCTCCACAGAACAAGCAGTTTATGTCCCAACCCATCTATGTTCACTACAGGTGTCTTGGTAAAAACAAGATAGACCTTGTGTGATTGCAGTTTCATGTTACTCCGCGTTTGAACGCCCATGTGGTTCATCACCTTGCACCATCCTTGATGTCTCAAAGTCAAGGGGTTTCGCTTGAGAGCACTGGTAGTTCAGGAGGACCATCTGCAAATGACGGGTTTGTTATTGGGACGGTTGTCCCTTCGACCAAGCAAGAAATTGCTGGAAACAATGGCCCAACAGAATTGGATCACCAGGACTGGCGAGTCACAAAAGCCTCTTTCAATAAGCAGGTGCCATCCTGCTCTTCCCTTCCTTTCTTTTTTAAGTTTTGTGGCCTTCCTTGACAAGGCCATTGGTTTTCAGAGCTCTATAGGGATATGATTCTTTTGCTGGGTTTCTGACTTTGGCACTAGTGCCAACCAATTCTATACCTCTCTTATTGTCCCTTAAACACAACGAGGTACTTTTCTCCACATAGAGATTTCAGTTTTGAATTTGCATTTCAACAATCACACTCTTTAGGTCAGTACAAATATCAGGATTGCTTTGTTTGCAAGGCATGATCATAGACAAAGGGTTGTTTTTGTTTGTGGTTTGTGTTTTGTACATCAAGTGTTTCAAGTTTTCTGTGAATTCTCAGGAGGATAAAATTCTCAGAGACTTGGGAAACCCTCTAAGAGAAAGCAAAGGACCACCAAGAACAACATCAAAATTGTGGAACACTCGACCTGGCTTGTGTGCTCTCAACAATGTTGGAGTCCTTGAGTTCGACAATGAAGGCATCCTCCCCCAGGTTGCTTGTCTATTTCTGTGTAGGCCAGTTTGTTTGCTGATAACCAGTGTGTACTGGCATAAGAAATAGGTGGTGCTCATGCATGGTTCTCATTTGTCAAAATGGAGAGGGGAAGAGAAGTTACATGGAGAAAATGTCTGTGCCCACTATGAATCCAATTGGGTGATGCACCAAAAGAAATCAGTTTTAGGGTGAACCTTCAATGCATATATGTCTGTGAAACATAAATGGGGTTGGAGTTTCAGTTAATGAGCTTTAGGATACAGACTTGTGCAAATGCACCAGTATTGCTGGCATCGGCATTGCTCATGTAACAAATACTGATTAAGTGCTAGATTAAAATTCATGGGTGTGTTCATATCTTTTACATGAGTCACTGAAGCCATCTGCAGTCCAGCAGGAGCCTATCTCTGCAGGTCCTGACATAGGAGAGCTTAGCAAGCATCCAAACCAGCTCTCTGAAGAATTGTTTCGAACAATGGCCTCCTTCCATCAAACATTTGCTGCATCTCACTCTTTGAACACCCAGTTGTCTGCTGCCTCACAAGACTTGGAGGCATCAAAAGGGAGACTAACACAGCACATCTCACAGGTATCCCTCTCTTCATACAAGACTATGAGCACCTCACACTCTTCAAATTTTGTGACAAATGTACACTGAATATCCTCTGAAGCATCTGGCAACTTATTCTCAGTTCAGAAGTCTGTGTTTAAATGCAGAAAGTTGCTTATTACAAACACCATGCTTTCTATCCAAGAGTGCTAGGGAAAGCACTGAGGATGATTTACCATTCAAGATTGCCACCACTGTCTCCAATGACTCAGGTTGCATCTAATGTCTTGTAACTCTCATGGCATGATCTGTCGGTTTATGATACAACTAAGGAGAACAAAGTTGAGGAGGTAATGATCGATCCGTATGGAATCAAGCAAGGGGACACCACATGGGACATAGGAAATTATGCAAATACGTGGGAAGTTACTGTGCTCCCTACAGTGGACAAGTCAAAGGAGTATGCTGCTTTGTATCCACAGTTAAGGTTAGATCATCTGCATTTCTTGTGGAGGCCTTTCCAATCTGATCTATCCCTTATTTTGCTATAGTATGACATTTGAGTACTGGGGTGTTCCTGGAATTGACCATGCTGGGTGTTTATCAGGCGACTTCTTGAAGGTCTGAAGCATGTGCAACCAAGAGAGATGAGTCATGAGCAACGATTGGCTTTCTGGATCAACATCTACCACTCACTAATCCTACATGTATTCACAACTATGCCTTCTTTAATTTGCAGAGAAATTTGATTTTGCCTATGGTTAAACTCCTTGCCTCTAATGTTCAACGATGGAAGAAGCAACAAGAAAAAAGAGGAGAGACTACCAAAAAGAAAATCTGATCTGTTCATGCAAAGGCAAAGGTGTTTTGCAAATCCATTCACAAGGGCAGAATTACTCAGAACCAGAAGTCTGAAAGCTTGATGGCAGGAGAAATGTGACTTGGAAATAGAGATGCTGCCTTGGCAATAGAGCTATATGTTTGAAACTAAGCTGTGATTTCTGCAGGCACATTTGCTGTTTGGTGTGCCAAAGACCCACTATAAGCGGATCAATTTCATGAACAAGGTGCAGTATAGATATCCTCTTGAATTCCTCTTTCCACAGTTGATCTACTTTGTCATTCTCTGTGGTGTACTACTCTACTTCACAGCATGTGCAATTTGAGAGTTGGCAGGTGGCATATATTGTTGGTGGACATCTGTACAGTGTCTTGGCAATTGAACACTCTGTTCTGCGGGCCCAGTCACATCGCCCTGCTTTGGTAACCTCTCTCTTCTCTTTTTTCTGTTCATACACCTTTAAATTCTTCCACTCTCCTATGAGTCTCCTTAATCTGCTTGTATTTATGTCTGACCATGGACTGGTGTAGTCTTTTGTTCAGTCCATTTTGTAGGGTAGATGCCTGTGCTCATGTCTTGTATCTGTGGTGACATTGAGTCCTATCAGGCACACCTTTTGCCAGTTCACAAGTTCAAGAAGACAGACGAGAGAAGTGCATCTGCCTTGGACCATGCTGAGCCTCTTATCAGCTTTGCTCTTTGCTGTGGTAGCAGGTCTAGCCCTGTGGTGAGCTCCACTTCCACTGCCTCCCTCTTTTTACTGTCCCTTGTGTTGCTGTCACATCCATTATGTTAGTGCCCTGATTGTTAAGCTGATAAAAATTTGCTTCATGTGAAAGTTGTGAACAAAGTGGTTTCCTGTTATAGATGTTTTTTGTTCCACATAGAAATCTTAGTATCCAAGCATTTTGTAGATATCAGAATGCCTCTTCTTTTGATTCATTCTTCCACTTCTGGTGTCCTTGTTATCCTTCTTGCATTTCCTAGAAAAGGTCATTGCCAATTGAGAATTTATGAACCAGCAAATTTCTTGCAATGACCTGGTATTTCTCAAGTCTCTCTCAAATTGAGAAGAGCTACTGATGACTTTGGTTTTCTTGTCTGTTGTTGGGTCAATCTTTCTAAGAAGTATTCCATGTCTCATGTGCAGATGCGGGTATATACGGGCACAGATGTAAGGGCTGAGCTACAGGCATCCTGCAAAGACTTCCTAATGGCAGCAGTAGGGATCAACCGGCACAAACGTGTGCTTCTGCCCAAGATACTACACTGGTATGCACGTGATTTCTCACATGACGTGCAGTCGTTGATGGAGTGGATATCCACACAGCTACCAGAAGAGAAAAAAGAAGCTCTCAGACAGTGTTTGAAGAAATCAGGAAAGCAATTGAGGCACCACATGACTGTGCTGCCATATGACTGGAGTTTCCGCTATCTCTTCGACAGAAATATCCATGACTCATTCAAGTGACTTAGTGGAGGCTAGAGGTTTTATGAGGTGACAATTTATCTGTGCTCCTCTTTCTCGTTGCCCTCTTGAACAAGATTATATATTTACATCCCTCCACTGGCTTTCTGTATCCTGGACATTCATTCATTCTTTCTCCATTCAGGTTTCTGTGGATCTCTGCTATCTTATACAGTCTCTGAGTTTTTGGTCCTGAGCTATTAACCATAGGGAGTCGGGAGGCCTGGAGTTTGCAGTCATCTTTAATGAGTCACAGGTCAGCCCCCACTGTATGGATTTGCAGACAACTGAGAAAGAATATGGGTTCTCTTAACATATGATAATCACATATATAGACCTTGATCATGTTTTCGTCACAGAACTGTGGTTTCCACAAGTTTGGATTGATCTGATATAGGTGCTCAACCTATATTCCACGGCAGAGTGTCTGTGTGAGTGGTTCTACCTGTTAAGAAACCCATAGTGCAGCTCTTGACCTATCTCACGTCCTTGAGATTCTGGAATGGTCGGGATCGGAACTGAAGCTGCTGAATTGTTTGCCTGGAGCATTTCTTTATCGTTGCTGACACAGATGCCTTGACCATTGCTCTCAGCACTTCAATACCCCGCTGCAGCTTCATCCTTGCGTGTGGGTGTTCTGCAACATTTGTTATCAACTGCAAAAGAGCATAAAGCCAAGATTCACACAAGGAGACAAGCAGTGAACATATCCATACTCCAGATAGCAACAAGATAAGAAAGAGAATTGGATACTTAAACCCTAGATTGAGGAAACACTTTTACCTAGCTCACTGTAATTGATTTAAGAAGTCAAAATCTATGTGATGCACTGTGTCTCTCCAAGAACTTAGCCTCCTTGCATGAGCAGTTCTTGCATTGACATGGTATATTTTGTGGAAGGTTTAGGCTCCCATCAATAGTTGAAAGAGTAACGTACCACCATAACCATGAATGTGAGCTCTGTATCAGAAAGGTTGAGCATTGGAACCAGTACAGGAACACCATTGGCCATGATGAAATCTTTCTTACCCTGGACTTCAAGGGTAATGCTGTGAATGGCACATCAACCAAGTAAGCAACCAGTGTGTCTTTCAATTTACTAAACATAATAAATCCAAGTATGACTTCCCATATTGTCAATACTCCTTTTCCTTGAAGGCTCCTGCTTCTTTGATATTCAAATGCAGCATTGAACTATCTTATTATGGTTGTACCTGATGAGAGCAGCTGCAGCATAAGCAATAACATGTGAGTCAACATGATTGAGGTAAGGCACCAGCACTTCTACTGCTTTTAATTCCACAGCTTTCTTTCTTCCAGCCTCATCGAAACTGTCCCCCATTCAAACAATTGAGAGAAGGTTACTGTGCATGCTACCTATCATCATCTGGTGTGCTGAACTAGTCTCCAGTCAACATTCTGAAAAGCATCCAAGTTGGAGATAGACTCACCAAAGGAGGCACAAAAACCGAGCCACAGAAACCATCAAATCTTGATAGGGAGTATTGGCAAGTTTCAATACTATTGCCACAGCATTGGCCTTCAAAACCCCAATTTCCACCCATGTCAATCAACATGGTGCATTATCAGATGTAGTAGAGAGGGAACCTCTGTGCCACATTGAGATAGAATTTGGACATTTTCCTTGACCACCTAGCTCCATATTGATGAAGAGATTATGACCACTGTGCAGGCAACAACCTCAGCAGTATTCATATACCTATAGACTTTGTGCCTTTAGTACAAACCAGTAGATTTGTCAATAGGATTGTTACCTGTTATTACACTTTGAAGCATAATGTGTCAATTTTACATCATAACAGAATGTGAAGACCTTACACATAATATCACACCTTCAGAAGCTCTGTAAGAGCCTTCTGGTCATAGTTCAAGCCTGCCACACACTTGGAGAGCAGATCTAGAGCATTGCACAGGCAATGTGTATCTTTGTCCTCTTTGATCCGATTCATTATGAAAGTCAGTGCCGTCCCATCATTTACAAGCTCAGACCTCACTGTCAGCAACCAAGCAGCCAAAGATTACATCATGGAGAGAATCTATTAACATTTATTCACAAAAAGCATCAAAGATGTTATTCCAATGGACACAAGCTGTATGATTCCTGAAACCTTGAAAAACCAGCTAAAACTTCATCTTTACTGGATATTGGAGAAAAAGTTAGAAACACCTTCACAAGAGAGAGCTGCATCATTGAGGGCATCCAGGGCATTCCTCCTCAAAATAGCATTCTCATCTGCAACCTGCAAGTTCAATGCACGTTGAGATTTTGAGTTTAAGAGCCAGGTGTCTTAAACCTCAAAAGCCAATGCATGCTTCAAAAGTTGAGCCCTCATGGAGAGTTGTTATGGAGCAGACAGCCCCCAACAATAAGGACTTTCATTCAACATTGTCTTTGCTTCTTAGTTTCCCACAAGGAGAGGTGTTATACAGCTTGGACCCAAGATACATTTCAATACTAGCTCGTTTATCCACCATTGTCTTCCCTTCTTATTCCCCACTATTCTAAATCTTTCTCCAAAGGAAGAGGCAAAAGTAGACCATGGCAAGCAGCCCCTTGATGCACCCCAATTCACAGAGATCAATCCATGTGGTAATCGCAGCTGCATTCAGAAAAACCCCATATTGCCATGGATGAAGCTTGAATATATTATCTATGGAGAAGAGGCAAGAAAGACATACAACATGGGCTTCTTTTAGGTAGCAATACAATATCGTTTGCCATATTATATTCACAGTAGGGGAGAAGAGGACAAACACTCTGTATGGTGGTCAAGTAGACCATCATACCTGCACAGAATTTGAAGCAAAGTGCGAGCTGCTGCCGAAAGTACATGTCCTCCTCGGACAACATAGATGCAAGAATGGGAAGAAAGCCTGGCACAACACAAAAATTTCATGCATCAGAAATATATTGTGCATCAAGCAAATACTATGCAATTGTTCTCCAGATCTCAATGCCAAATCTCCATGAATCTCCTCATTGTCTGATCTTTCACAAATAGAAAATAATGTCCCTGTAACAACTGAGGTGCATTGATAACTCTTATCAATTGGATATCAAAATGGTCAGGCTTCAAATCAGATCACGTAAGACATTATATTCTGTTGTTTTAATTGCATGAGGCATAGTTGTCATCCTCATGTACAAAGCTTGAGAATCTAGGTATCTTCTCACAAATGCCCACTTGGAAATGCTTAACAGTAAGTACATCATGCTTTTGATGGTGGAGCAAATTTGACTTAGTCACCAAAGATTAACAAATTGAAATATAGCAGAAACCCAAATCTTCGGCTGCTCAAATTACTTCTTTCATTTTAAGATTGGTTTTTTTTTCATTACCAGCAGCAAGACATCGTGCACGATTTTCTGGAACACAGAGGAGCTCGACAACCCAAGTAATTGATTTTTGTCGCACAATGAGGTCCTCATCTCTGAGTGTTCGCACCTATAGATGCATGCATGCATGTGTGCTGCATATTATTATTATTATTATTATTATTATTCTCCAAGTTTTGATTTCTTGTGTGACTTCATCAAATTAAGTTGAGGTCTTTGGGAGAAAGAATGGAGAAGAATGAAGTGGGAAACTCTCGTCTTCTTCTGTTGCACCTGTTGTGTTTTTGGATTGGAATTTGGGAGTGTGGAGTTTAAACTGTCACAGACAGGAAACAAACCCCCTGGAGGAGGTCTGAGAGCGAGTGAGGCGGAGGAGAAGAGAAAAAATTCACCATCTTGGAATACATGAAGTTTCCAAAGGCCTGAGTGACAGTGGTGGAGGCTTGAGGCTTCACGTGACCTTGAGCTTGATGCAGCCAAATGTGTCGGCCATGGAGCTCACAATTCAGCAACGGATAGGCGCGTTCATTATCAGGTGCAGGAAGATACCTAACCTTGCCCTCGTTGTTCGTCTGTTTGATGGCATAGCGCCAGGCTAGATATGGGCGCAACACTCCATCTTCTTCCGGATCTTCGTGCATGTAGGGTTGGTTAGTCTCATCCTCCAATGGCTGCTCCGATCGCACTCCCTTCTTCTCTTCCTCACCTTTGAGGAGCCTCTTCTTCTTGCCTCCTCCTTTCTTCATTTCCTCCTCTGATTTCTTCAACTCTTCCTCTTCCTTTAGCCTCTTGTCCTCCGCCACCAGCGCATCTTCGATCCTCTGCTCGTAAGCGGATAGGACCTTCATGGCGACGATTGTAGTATCTTCAACCAATGTCGTCTACCGTTTCAATGAGTTCAAACTCAGGTCGGACCACCAAAGGGGATTGCGTCAAGTTTGCATGTGAGAAACCAAATTCTCTTCTCTTCTCTTCTCTTCTCTTCTCTTCTCTTCTCTTTCTTTCTTTCTTTCTAAGAGATCAAGGGCACTTGATGGAGAGGGGAAGAATCTAAATCATTCAAACTCGGCTAGATCACATTGTATCAAACTGCAAGGAGTTTCTGCAAAATTCTTCTTCCTCTTCTTCTTCTTCTTCTTCTTCTTCTCTATCCTTTTGCAATCCACGTTAAACCAGACCACAACTCCAAAGGAGCTTTGCTTCAATACAGGCTTATTATGCTCAACAGGATGTTCGTGTTTTACCGTTTCTCTTGCATTTTTCTCCGCAGATCAAAATCTTACAGAATTTCTTTCCTTTCTCAGTTTTTCATCAACTAACTGTGCAGGCTTTGGATTTCAATTTAAACAAAAAGGATTTGTCCACATTTTTGTTCTCTCTTCTGTTTCTTTTCAAATTGCAGGGTGTCCAGAAATGTCCACCATTTCTATTCTTGTCTTTTCTTTCACGTTTCTTATCCCACAGCTCCTCTTCTTCCTCCTCCTCCTCCTCCTCCTGCTTGCAGAGCTCATGCCGTTTCGTAGAAACCGAATGACGGTATCGCTTTGGGGGGGGGGAACTAGTGTTAAAGACTGGCTCCAAATCTTTAACCCTATCTGTGTACAGACAAGGGTTATAGTATTAGTGTATTATTATACACTTGGGGGGTGTTGAATAGGCTTGTTTTGTAAGTGTGGAGAAAAACTGTTATGGTTTAATGAAATTATTGTTGGATCTTAAGACTCTCAAACACCAAATCCAACAATTTCATTCAATGAACTAATACTTAAATGTGTAATAAGGGTTTAAGGGTTTGGGAGGTTTGTGAGAGAGAATTTTAGAGGATCCATGGAAATGGTTGAAAAGGATCAATTTTTTCAATGTTTAGTAGACTAGGGTTATGTGTACATCTAGAGTTTCTTTTTTTTGCAAGCTAATGGGAATGTTGGATTTGGTGGTTTGAATTTGTTTTCTTTGTTATTTTGAGTGACCTCACAATTCAAAGTGTAGTAACTATTTATAGATAGGGTTCTTGCACATTACTTGTGCACTTTTTTAAGTTGAAGAGCACCTTATTTAGGCTAACTTTTCATTTGGGAAAGGACAAATGTTTCAAAAAACAAAACATCTACATTTGAAAAACATAATGCTCATTCTTGTTTTTCAAATATCCACCCTTCTTTTTTTCCACTAGGTATCGTGGGCAAAATAATAATTTGTAGCCGGTCTTTACACTTGGTAAAGCCCATTGCCTTGGCTTTATCCTACACTAAATTTGTAAAGGGATGGTTTATTTGTTACTTATTTTACATCCTCTTGTAGATTGCATGAATGCTTTTCAATTGGTTCAAAAAAAAATTTAGACTTGGACTTTCTGTTACGTATGCACTACTAGTGATAATTAACTAATCAATTGATGAAAAAAATGAATTAATTTTGTGAAAATTAAGTTCTATTTGAATGAAGATATTGAATGACATTGCATTCAACTTCAACTGAAATTGCAATTGAATTCAATTTAGATTTTATTTAATTGGATTCGAATTCAATTAAATTGAATTCAATGTCAACAATTGGATTAAGATTCTTGAATTCAAATTCAATTAGAAAGAAATGGGATGTGAATTGGTGGAGAAGGTATTGAAAATGTGCTCATGAATATGGTGTTGGATTTTATTTTATTTTAGAGACTCAAATGTGAAATTACACCTTTCCATGCCTCTTTCCTTGGGAATGGGCTAAAAATAATCTAATTTGGAACTATCTAAGTGATAACTTATGATATAGGGAACCTAAAGTTGTCCTACCTAAACCAACTCTAATGATCATCATCATTGGAATCACTTATTGCCTAATGCTAGAAATTTGTTTCTTTGCTACCCAAATTTTTGCCATTCAATTTTGAGGCTACCTATTGAAAAGCTCAAACATTTTTGTATTTTTTGGAATGGGGAGCTATTAATTTAATCAATTTCACCCATCATCCATTCAAATGATAATTTCTCCTTTTATTTACATCTCATCCAATGGCTTAAATGTCACAATGTTTAAAAAGATTGAACAAAAAAAATCCAAAAAAAACTCACATGAATTTTAAATTCTTCAAATTGCTCTCAAAATGCAAGTGAAAAAAATATAAAGGCCAACTTAAAGAGGTTCTTCTTAAAGTTCAATGAACCATAAAATCAAAGTTAATGAAAATAATGATTTGCTATCAATATACACCCATATTCCTCACCCTTGCCATTAGCCTAAATAAAGAATTGTAAAAAACAAAAGGAGGGACATAAATTTTTAACAGCCAATGAGGTGAATTAGCATGCAACCAAAGTGTAAGCTTATTTTCTTTTGGAAAGGATAGGTTGAAAGGGGAGGGGGGAGGGTAGTGTGGGACATGAGTTTTTCCTTTTGGGGAAGTTAAAGGGGTGCATGGGGATGTAAGAAAAAGTTTGATTTCAAGCAATCAAAGCAATTATTAGCATGTTTAATCAAAAGTGTTTTTGTCGCAAATGTTAATGCCATGGAATTCATTCATTTAAATGTTCATCCACGTACTTGACTTTTAGTTTAGTTTCAGTTCATTTTTAATTAAGTTTTAGTTCACTTCCATTTGATTCGAAATTCATTTCTAGTTGATTTTTAATTCACTCTAATTAAATCTTAGTTAAATTTTAATTAAGTTTAAGTTAATTCCCAATCAACTTTGAATTAAATCCTAATTAAACCTTAGTTAATTTTCAGTTAATTCATAGTTGACTCTCAGTTAGGAAGGTGTTCAAAATCACTTTTTTATTCAATGCACACATAAAAGCCTCTTTGAAAACTTATTTAAGTTAAATCCCCAAAAGGGTATAAATAAAAAGTAAGACCTTTCATTTTCTTTAGTTTATTCAGCTTAGTTTTAGGTATGATCTTGCACCATAGCCTTGTTATGTTCTTTTCATGTTCATGTTTGCATATGTTAACATAATAAATATCCATTTTATTTGTCTTGCACATCTCATGTTTTTATTTTTAGTTCGTATGTTTTTGTTTTTGAATTTTATAATATTGTTTTGTTCTTTGTTTAAAAGTTAAACTTAAACCTTTCCTTTAACCTTTGTTTTTATGGATATTTGTGTCCCTAACAAGTCCTTGCATGTTTAAAAACATTATGTAATTGTAATAGTTGCCCAATTTCTCCCATATCTTTTGCCTTAAATTTGACTCCTATAATTTATATAATGACTTGAAAAAAAATATTACAACATATCAATTTTGGGACTATTTAGACCTTGAGTATTTTTTTTGTGATGGTCAATCAAAGATGTTCATCATAAAAAAATTTAAAAATTCAAGGTCCTCACAATTCATTAATGAATTATAGTATATTTTACGTGCTTTAATTTTACATGAAGAGATTATAGGTCATGGAAGATGAAAAGTTTCAAAATTTGACGTCATTTGGTGAAATGCTAAAAGCTCCAAGGTTTCAAAATGGGTAGGATAAGCAATCAAATAACCAAACATTTACCACCTATGTAATCAATTTGTTGATTGCATGAAATTAATCAATTAAATATATTTTCAAAAAAAATATTATTCTTTTGGGGCTCAAAATTAATGTTTGCAGTGCAATCCTATCTTTAGGTAGTACCATTAAGAACGTCACACCTTATTTTTCTTGAACCCATCAAACGTTTAAAAATCGTAGGAAACACTTAAATGAACATTTTCATAAAATAAAAAAATTGAATACATTTATTAGGTTCCATAGATTTTTAAATCTCAATAATATAAAAAAATTTGTGTATTTTGATGTTCCTAATCATTGCATTTAGAAAAAGTTTCAAGAACATAACACCTTTTTTTTTTTTGTACTTTTTGGTTAGGAACATAAATTTGGAACATGATTTATGAATTTTTTATTAATTTTTTTCCTAAGATAATTTGGAATCGTTTTATTTTTAGGTTTTTATTTGAAAATTAATTAATTAATTATGATTTAGTTATGAATTTCCAAAGTTGAAGTTGTCAATTTTTTAAGGGGCCATTTTAGTTAGGAATTTTTAATTTTTAATTCCCAAATAAACTTTAAGCCATATATTTAGAACATGTAATTGATAAACATGAAAAAAAAAAATTATAGTTGTGAAAAAAATTAACAAAAAAAACCCATAAAAATGATTTCACTATTTTTGTTTCCTTAACCATTCCTTGAGGTGGTTCTTAGTAGTACCACCTAAGGATGGGTTTGCCTTACAAGACAACCTTTGGACAAATTTGGGGGCATTGCCATGGATAATGTCTTTTGTTTGACCCTCTTAAATTAAATTGTAATTTAGTATAAAAAATCTTTAAGTACATTTTGGTATAAGTTTTTTTTTTTTTTTTGGTTCATTTGTTTTCTTGCTGAAATTGATGGCATACAACACTAATGACATCAGTTGGAAATCACATTTTGCTTTCATTTTCTTCATGTTATCCATCATATGCTTCTGTAAGTAGTTTACATTGTATATGATAAGTGATAAGAAACACATTTCTTTTGATTGAGAAATTGGTCATAATTCAAAATGAATAAACAATGTTGATCCCTTCCATTTTTAAAGGATTTCATTCCACAAAAGAAAAGAATGAAAATTTTGAAAAACTCAAAATCAATCAATAGAACTTCATAATATTTTACTATTATAAATGCACTAAAGGCATATGGGACCCTATTAGTGGGAGGAGAAGGCCTATTTGATAGCAACATTCTTCTTTCTTTCTCCATTTTTTTAGCAATTAATGATAGTGAATAGGTGAATATTGTCAATGAAAGAAAACATGTTCTATAAAAAATGATTTGAATAGACTAGGTATTAAAAAAATTAGAACCTCTATGGTTCCTTAAGTTCATATGTAAGCAATAAAAGAAGTTTCATTTAATTGAAAGAATACTAATGCAATTATGATATGTAGTTTGTGTATGCAAGTGCTACTATTTTTTCACAGTGGCCTCCTTGTAGGTGAGGTTGTTAGACATGGCTTGAAGCTAAAGGAATTTCCTTTCAAACTTTTTGATCAACTTTTGAAAGTTTGAAAATTAGAATTATTCAACTAATGATTCGCATACCAATAATGTTATGGGAAAAAAAATTTATGTGATGAGGTAAAAACACATTATAGTGGACCCATTTACAACAACTTAGAATCCATGGAAGTTCATAATTCTAGTGTATTTTGAGCTTAATGAACCTTGTAAAACTAGGTTTTTCACTACAATTAAATGATGTTGAAGTCAATGTTTTTGCCTTTTTTCCCCCCTATACCATTGTATTATAAACCTATTAAAATACTTTTAGTGAAGACAAGTTTGAGAAAAATAAATTATGTAGCTAAACAGACTTTGCAAAACATGTTGCAAACATGAATATGTTTAATGAAAATTTAAAAAGATAAGAATTTTTTTTCGCATATTTTTTTGAAAAGTGTCATAAACTTTTGAAGTAACATGCCCCAAAGTTTTAAGTAATTTCCATACAATGACTATAAGCAATAAATTCTTAAGTGTGTGGGGACCCTAAGCATGCTTCAAATGAAAAGTCCATCATCAATTTGAATATTGATGGTTTTGGTGTAAATCTTTCACAATTGAAGGATTAGTTCATAATGTTTCAATAAATTGAATTTTTTTTTTTTTTTATTGTTTCATTTGGGGAACTATGTAATAATACTTGTCAAACCCATAAAAACATACATTGGGACATCCAAAAAAATTCATTGCATTTTTTTTTACCCATGGGAAAGAGATTATGTTTTTCCATTTTTAAGATGGTGATGTGAAAATATGGGATCTCAAGTGTAATTGATCAAGTGTGATTGAATTTTTTTATTTTATGAAGGGGTGCACCAACCTTAACAATTCTAGTATGCATTTTCAATTTTCCAACCTTTTTTTCATACTAACAAACAACGTTATGGCTTATTAATTGTGTTGTTTGTTATACAATAAAAGTTTGAAAATGTTATTGGCAATGCTTGTAGGAAACAAAATCCTTTTTATTTCTTGTGATATTGGTGGAGTGCATCAACAAGCAATTGTTAATGAGGTTGGTTAACTAAAATAATGTAATTGGGTGTCTTCATGTTAAGGAGTTCCATGCATGATTTTTTAAAAGACTTTTAAAAGCTTCTTGAACTTTGGGGCATAGAATTGAAGCCATATGGTGAATTATTTTAATAATATGATTATAACAAATGATGTTCATTCAATAAATTTAAACAAAAAAATCATGTAAATTGTGAAAAATGGAATTTTTTAAAGCTATGACAAAAGTCCTTTTATTTACAAAGGACTACAAAGGACTCCATAACTATCAATTCGTGACATGTTAAAATACAAATTTCAACAATTATTAACCATTGGTATGTACTTAAATGACCTAATACTTCATTTTGATAATATCTTAGTAGTTGATCAAGAATTTAAAACTCTTTTGGTTTCTATTCCATTTGTTACATCCTAAGTGATATTCATTAACATGAAGACACCCAACTTTAACATAATGCAAGGGATCTTGGACTAGCTAATCTTTATATTCTTGTTTCATAAGTCTCTTAATTACTTTGGCTGTCACTTTTTTTGAGCTTTGAAAATGTCCTAGTGTGGGAAATTTGGGAGGTTTGAATTTCAAAAGCAATGTTGATACTAGACCTTTGTCCGTATAGCACATTGTTAGGTTGTTTCACTTGCCTTTCAAAAGATGAATTTTTTGGATTGTTCCCCAATTTTTGAAACCTCTTCATGGTTGGGGTTTATATGGATTGATGATTAAAATAACACACATGTGTGTATATATAAGTATTAAAAGTCTCTATGTGGAGCTATCATTTTGGTATTAGGGTTCAAAGTAGTTAGCACAACAAAATGAATTGTTGATATAAATTCATAATTAATTTTTGAAAGAAAACATGTGTATTGTTGTTCTTCTATGAAAAAAATCCATATAGGAAATTTTCCATTAGTTTCAAATATCCCCACTAAGTAGAACAAATTAATGTGAATGTAATGCGTAAATTGTTATGAAAAATTGATCAAAAAACATGGATGAGATATTGGTATGCACCTTTGTTTTGCAAACATAAAGAAAATGACAAATAATGGTAGAAGCAAAATGGATTTTGGGTTGCTTCTTTTGAAATTGATGAAAATTGATATGTTTCAAAATTCAAACAAGGAACCAAAGAAATCAAAAGTTGAACAAACATATTATCCAATTGAAACATAAATGAAATTGTTCAAAATGTATGTATAATAACATTTAATTTTAAATATTTATATGTTATTTCAGAAAAACACTAATCATTGTCATGTTCATGGATAGAAATATGATGTGTTTATGTAAAACAATCATTGGACCTATATAAAAGGTATTAGCAATATACACGTTGTCCCTTATAGAATGAAAAAGGCGCCATCATGTTTAATCAACCATTCAAAATGCATTTTGAATCAAAAGTTAAGTATAATAATTCCAAAATATATATAACTGATAGAAAAGAAAAACAACTAATAATTTTTTTCAAATTTGATACAAAATCTAAATATAATGTTTTTAGAAGGCATGCATCCTTGTTGATGGCAATCTATCAATATATGTTGATTTCCATTTTAAAAAGGAATGCATTTCAAAGAATGTTGGTGTTAATAAACATCTTTCCAATACCTCTTTGCAAGCACTTGAGATTTGTTTCAATTTGTAACATTTGACCACCTTGCACAATCATGAAAAACACTCTAAAATGCATTGATTCAATATAGAATAATATGGTTGTGCAAAGCTACACACATGTACATGGTGTGTTGTATTGTTTCCAATGTACACGATATGATGAAAATAAACATTTTTGGTGAAAGATGGACATGACAACTCAAAACACATTTCTCAAATTCAATGCAACTTGCCTTACTTTTTTTATGAGTTGTTTGAGCTAGAAAAATGTACATTGAAAGTCTAAAACACTAAGTAGAAACATAGCTTTGCTTAAATGTCCACGTAGATATACATGTACACTATCTATTAACACCACCAATTTGATGCAACTTCCCTATTCCTACACTTGCACATGTAAAGCCACCCATGGCTTAAATGTCAACCAAAATTTTCTACAAAAGGAAACAAAACTTTTGTGCATATTTAATTACATTTTCAAAATGGAGGAGATCGCATTTATTATCGATAGATACTACACATATAAAAATTAAAAAAAACATAAAACAATTAGATTGAAAGGAGGCTAAAAGATGTTGCCTTTTTTATGCTAAATTTTCCATGCCATGCCATGCCATGACATACATGCATAACAACAACAAAAATCATCACATTATTCATGCACTCAAAAATCCCAATGGTTAACCATCAAGCTTTACATTTGATGTATGTGTTGAACCTTAACAACAAACATGCAGTTATATGTTTGATTTTGTTATTGGGGGAAAAAAGGATGAAAAAGAATTTTTGTACATATAGTGTAAAGTTTAATCTTTGTAAACGTATAAAAAGAACCCAAACATTAATGGAATTCAACTTGTCAAGAAATTGCAAAAAGATAAATGAAAAAGTGGAAAATTGATAAGAGATTAGTTTTATCATAATGGGATGATGGATCACAACCCAAAAAAACACAAGCAAGAAATCCACAAAATCTTTTCTAGTACTAGGTTTTCATTAACATTGATCACAAAATATGTTTTTGGGAGTTCATAATTATATTGCATTAGGATATTGGGAATGTGGGTTGCAACCAATGGAATCTTTGCAAATAATTTATATGTTCTACTACTTAGATTAGTAATCCCTCCTCAATCTACTTGTGCAAACCATTATGCATATATGCAAGGGTCTAGTGCACCATCATCCATTAGTTATGTAAATGCCATTTTTGGCAGTCAATCCAATTTGTAAGGAGGCAAGCAAAATAAATTGAAACCAACAAATAAACTAATGACACAAATAATTAAGTGTACCTTTCCCATGTGATCATATAATGAAACATGAAAATATCAAGTATACATAAGTAGCATAGTGGTGAACAACTTGAGTAATGAGGCCATGTGCATAGTCTTGCTCTAAAGAGAGCAAAACAACAACTTAGAAACCTTGTAAAAAGACTCTTATCATCTTAATTAAACATCCCCTTTGCCCTTTCATAGCCTCCCTCTTCTAGCATACATTTGGAGATAATGAAATGTTTGTTTGTGCACCAACCTTTAATCACATAAAAAACACAATGATGTATTACATGGAATTGTTAAAAAACTCCAAAACTAATAAGGCATATGTAACATGAAATTCATAAAGTCCTTAAAGTTGTCGACTAATTATTTTTTATTATTACAAATTTGTCATGTGATAATTATTGTAATGCAAAAAGATTGTCAATCAAAATGAGAACTTCATAAGGTTGATTTGCTTGTTTCTTTTCATCATTTTTTTAAAATGGCATTTCAACCAATAAACCACTTTTCACACACTAACACCACATAAATAGCTATAGGAATCAATGTTGGGTGGTTTTCATATTTTTGAAAGAATCGCCAATTCTAGTTTTCTTAAGATTTAAAAGAAAACCCATCCAGTTCTTGATATTTATTTTTTTCAAATTATCATCAAAATAAGAATTGTTTGTTTTCAAACCAGTTTTCAAGTAGGTTAATTTTCAACGAAATGGGGTATGAACTCAAGATCTTTTCAAAGTAGACTTAAGTATTAACCATAAAATCACATTTCATTTTATTGAATAATGCATATGATTGTTTTTATTTAATGTTCATTGATCTTAATGATTTTAAATTTAAGATCATTGACAAGTGTAAACTTTAAACGTAAAGTTCAATTACCTTTTGCACACATAAAGGGTCATGACATAATAATTAATTTTTTTTAGGATTTCTAAAAAGTCTTAGGGTTTAAACCTTGTAATGATAATGGGTAGGTGATTTTACTTATTTGGGATTTTATAAATGTATACACGTATGAGAACCAACCTCAAAGGTTCAATTGATAACCTCCACATGTATCAAGTTGAGCCTCTATGGTACTCCTAGTTAATTTTCAAAGTGCTGATTTTCATTCAAAAAGAGAACAATTGGTTTTTAGTTTGAAAAGTGCATTGAGAACTAGCCTAAAAACCAATGGATTTCTAATACCCACTTAACATTGATCATTATATCAAATTCATTCCACCATTGATATCTATGATTCTATAAAAAATCTTCATACTATAATTGATCATTGGAAAACATGTAATGTGCACACAAAATCAAGGACCTTGATGTGTTTCATCTATAGAAAATTTCATCAATTGCAAGAGAGAGAATCAAAACCATATAATGAAATTAATAACACTAATCCTACTAGGTGCTAATACAAAGCCATTAGCAAGTGTCTTGTGGAAATGTCTTCCATGCTCACCTCCAACTCTCACATGAGTTGTAAGCTAACCTCCATAGACTAAATTCATTGATGAAACCCTATGTTGGCATTGTAATTATTTTAGTGACATGGGAAGCCTACAAATTCATGTATTTCTAAGTTTAGGTAAGTTCTTTGCTTGAACTCCATATCTAGTTCTTACTTGAAAACAAGGATAACACCTATCACACCCTAAACATATGGATGTTTATAATTTCAAAATTCTCGTATAAAAAACATAGTGATTGTATTAAAGATAGATAAGAAAACTTAAGAAACATTTGAGTGCAATCACACTAATAAGAGCCAAAATAAGTGTAACCAATGTTTAATTTTTCATGTTTTAGTGTCCAAAATTATATTAATGTTGCAATTCATTTAAAATCACTCATGACAATGTTTCTAATATATAATGTAAACATGTGGTATGGTTTGGAGTGAATATAATGAGGATGAAATATTCAAAAACATTCATTAAAAATTATATAATGAATGATTTTAAGAATTGCAAGGACTTTTTTGAAATATTATTTTAACATGCCATATTTTGAGGGAGGTTACTTAAACATATATTTATTTAATAATATGTTACAACGTTTAAACAATTTTAAAAATAATAATTTAAGAACATTTCAAAATAAACAATCACTTAAGCAAGTGACCTTGGCGCTTGTTAACATGTTTGGACCGATTTACATAAAGGTCTAGGGATTTCAAAACTTTGTAATATATACTTCCAATTATCTTGAACATTTTCCCTATAAACACTAGACATGGAATATCAAATGATAAATGATCACCAAATTAATCTTAGACCAAATATGCAAGCTTGTGAACAAGGTCATAAGATGTGGTTTGAAATTTTGAATAAAGATAGGGAAATGTGACCTCATTAACATTTATTATTTTTGGACAATGTTCAAGGTCTATTCAAAAAGTATGCTTTGAAATAATTTTTTTTTGAAATTCTTGTAAAGTATCAAAAGGACACATGGTAAATTGCATGACGTATCTTTTCATACCTCATGAGTCACACCCTTCCATCATTTTGTTTTGTACATAATTACACTTAACACTCATCGACCATTATCAATTTTTTGGATTATGGACTAAATAATCAATGAAAGTGTGCAAGTTTTCGAACATAATTGATTATAAAGTAACCTCAAGCATTTGGCATAACTAATTGTAAAAGAATGTCAAACTTTCATGATATGGGATACATAAAAAAAGGGCAAGTTATGAGGTTTAACCAACCACCAATTAAGAATGTGTCAAAAGGTGTAAAAAATGTACAAAAATATCTAAAGGCAACATGATACATAATATAATTGGGAAGTTCTTGTTCAATGTTGTGTTGCCACCTTAGTGAGATTGTTCCTATAATCAATTATGGAAAAGATAACTAATGTTTTCTTGCTAGTTATGAAACATAATCGATTATATAAGAATGCCAAGCATATGAATTATTGAACATAACAAAACCTAACTTATGAGGTGTAGCCAACCATGGAAGAAAAACATGCAAAAATGTGTTAAGTATGAAAATGTCAAAAAATAACAAAATTTGCTATATAACTAGGCAGCTCTTGTCCAATGGCATGTTCCCACATTAGTGAGATGCTCCCTCCCTATGTGACCCAAGATTCATTAGTGCACTATACATTGGAACCCATTGTCATCCCCCATCTCCTTCTCACCTTCAACTAAATTACCAAGGTTCCACCTTGGTGACCTATTTTGGAAAACCTCCTCCATCTTTTTCCTTCGTTTGGTAATTACTAGTAGTGTTGTATGAATATTTTTGTGTTTAGGAAACCATGCATCCCGATCTCATATATATAAAAAATTGATAATCCTTTCCAAATAAAAAATTGAATTAAAAATAAATTTGGAGTTCAAGGTAGTTAACCCATTCTAAAACTTTTAAATATAATTCATTTTACTTTTCCCAAATAGGCTAATAATCAAGTGTTGGGGCAAAGGTATTTTGAAAAAGGTGCAACTTCATTAGGTATGGTTCAAGTATAAGATTATAATTATTAAATGCTAATTTTATTCAAATTGAGTCCTTGAACTAGTTTTAAAATTTTATCACATAAATTTGTTCCAAAATTTGCAAGACAACAACAAATTGAAATATGTGTTTTGAGGCAAATGACATTTGTTTTTTGTCACATTTTGCTATAATGTTGAAAACATGGGGAAGACAATACTAGCCTCTAAGGCATGCATCAAAAGACAACATAAATGAAGAGAAAAGGAGGAAAACTCAAAAGTTATAGAGAAAACTTATAGGAGAAAGCTACTTGGGGGTGGGAAAAAAACTTAAACCCTAAAATGCCCAAACTTGCCTCCACAATTAAACCCTAGGGCGATCCTAAGTTGGATGACCCCCTGAGCGGGACAATTTCAATTTGATGGGTTCCTGAGTTTCGCCCTGTCTTCCCTTTTTCCTGAGCGCCTCCACCGCTGCTACATTAGATTTTCACTGCTCCTACCTGTACAGCTACTATAATTCCTCTCGAACCTTGTGCATTAAATGCTGAGATTCAGCATTTCGCACTGAGTTTCAGCGTTTTATACTGAGATATAATAAAATTTCCTTACTTTGCGGATACCACTCAAAGAGGGGTTAAGGGTGCGAAAGGAGGCCCAAAGATAGGGTGAAGACAGGGTGACTTTATGGATAACTCTATTATTTTGAGAACTATTCAATGACAAAACTGACCTTAGGGTAAGGTACTAGGTAAGTAAAAACATGTGATTGGTTTTGTACATAAGCTAACCATGGTGGTCAGCTATAGAACAGGAATATAATGAAGTTTACCAGGGTTTCATCAAATGTTTCATTTCCACACATCACCCATGCTGCATGGTGTGCGCTGGGGGAAGCCAGTTCACTCTGCCCCGCCACCTGAAAGGGCCAAGATAATATTGCAAGAACTCTCAAATCCTGCCCTTCCAACAGCACCAAAATGACAAAATAAACAAAAAAACAAAAGACATGGAAACCCTATTGAGCTAAACCCTAAACCCTAATACCCAAAAAGAGAAAACAAGCAGCTTAGTTGTGTAATGTGGGCTGCCATAGTGCATGGCAATTTTAGTGCATGTGAACACAACTTGATTTTCAAACACCTTCAAGTCTCAAGATCTTGTTTAAGATCTCACAAATGGCCGAGCAAACCTAACTTGGCCTTACCAGAGGAAATCCCCCTCAAAGCCTCCTCCTCTTCAAAGAGAATTGACTCTTCAAGAGAATTGGTCCCTTGCCTGCTTGCTTGCTTCCTTCCTTCATTCCAATCCAGCAAGCAAACAGTTCAAGAAGGAAAAGTTCTTGAAACTGTGGCCACCCAAAATAATTCCCATGCAAACTCTTCAAGTGATTAATTCAGGGGCAAATTCTCACCAAATTTCCAAAAATATATATTTTAAAAAGGAATAATATTCTATCACAAAATTCTCTGTTTTCCCAAAAAATTTTAAAAAAAATCATCAAATTTTTTTAATTGTAAAAAATCATCACAATTGCTTACAATATGAAAGGGTGCTTAAGATTTTCTACTTTCGTATTTTGAATGATCATCAAATTTGGATAAATATACTTATAATAGATGATGACCACTTGAGCAACATTACAAAATTATATAAAATTTAAAATTATATAAATTTTATTTTTAAAATTATTTAATTTTTTTAATAAAACATTTTATTAAAAAATTACTGCTGTGAGTCTGCATCTTTTCCTAGTTTCTCACTGAGACGCAGACCAATAAAATTTATGTTAAAAATTAAAATTAAAATTAAAATTATTATTATTATTACATATATATATATACATATTTTCTATTTTATTTTTAAATTTAAACTTAAAAAAAATTAATAATAATAATGCATAAAGCCTATCTTTAACAACAAAAGGAAGTCTGAAAGTAGCCACAGTAGGTAATTAAATGTGACTTGGATATGCGAAGTATCTAGAACGTGTCAAGAAATGCAACAATTTTAGCCAATAGACCAATGGGACTTCGCCACCTATCAATTCGGACGCTAACTTTCAACTTGCGTGCGACAATTGGCATCGGCTCCATGGGAAGGAGGGGATGGGTTTGGGGTCTGGTTTTTTGCACATGAGGATACACAACTGTGGGTGATGAAGCTGAATTGCTCCAACTAAACTCGACTTTTGCAATCTCCGATTCTTGTTGTTGTAGCAAATCCTTTTGCTGAATTTTTGTCGCTCTAGATTCTCCCTCTACTGGCGTTGTTGTTACCTATTTTTTTTGCAGACAACAGGTTGGTTCTTTGTTGAGATTTTCTTAGTAGTATGTAGCCTGTTTGCTTTGCTTTGCTTTGCTTTGCTTTGTTTTTTCTCAAGCTCATATAGAGTTTTTTTTTTTTTCCCAAGGTGATATGTTTTGGGTTTGAGGATGTCAAGGAATCTAAGAGCCTGCATTTCCAGGATTTCAGTGCAAACTTTTTCTCCTTTTTTTTGGGTTGATTTTTTTTTGGGGGGGACTTGTAAATTGTAAATGATTTCGTGTTTGCGTAGGATTTGAAGTTTTGAAAAATGTTGTGAAGATTTTGAGAATTTTGAGTTGGTTTTGGGTCTGTGGGTTTTCAGGAGGGATGGAGACGAGTGTGGTTATGGCAGCTGTGGCTGGAACCGGAGTGGTGATTCCTAGAGTGAGGAGCCATAGTGTGCAGCAGCAGCTTCAGCAGCAGCAGAGGTCCGTAGTGTCGTCGTCGTCGTCGTCGTCGGTTTTCCTGGGAAGAAGGAGAGGATGTGGAATTTCCAGAGTCGGCGTGGTGACTGAGGTAGGAGGAGGCTACAGAAGACGATCATCGTTTGGGAAGTTGCGCGTGTTGAGGCCCGTAGCCGAAGCTCCTCCTCCTTCAGTGGGTAAAGTGGATCACCTGAGCCCCACACAGCTGCTGCCTGGCGATGAGGACGGCGTGAGTGACATACAGAGACTCGCCACAAAAGGATCGGATAGAAAGAAATCACTGAATGATGTTGACGAGAAGGATTTGAAGGACAAGACTGTGTTTGTGCGATGTGATCTAAACGTGCCTCTGGATGAGAACTCCAGAATTACTGATGACACGCGCATTCGCGCATCTCTACCCACCATTCAGTTTCTCGTCAAGATTGGCGCAAGAGTTGTGTTGGCTAGCCACCTTGGCCGTCCTAAGAAAGGGCCCGAAGCAAAGTTCAGCCTCAAACCCGTTGCAGGTAAGTGCAAAAAACATAGGGTGCAACTTTTTCTTTTTTTTCAAGTAATGCTCGCGTCTCATGTTCTGTGAATTGCTTGCATCTCATGTACTGCAACAAATTGGGTTCTTGTATTTCTGGGAAACAGAGCGTCTTACTGAGCTGCTGGGACAGAAGGTAGAGCTTGCGCCCGACTGCATTGGTCCTGATGTCGAAGCTAAGATTGGAGCACTCAAGGTTGAACTGTGTCCACCCCTGTGAGTTGAATTGCAAATGCTGCTTGCTACTGTCTCTGTTATGATGACATGCATCCCGGATCTTCCCTACTCTTGGATCAGTTCTGAGTGCATGTAGGCAGTGATGGGGATCTAGGAACTCAAAAGTGTGCCAATTGTCTCTCCCTCAGAGAGCTAGCTGATTGGTCTGAACACTTTAGGGATGGGGATGGCATGTGGTGGCAGGGTGGAGAAGTTTTGCTGTTGGAGAATGTACGATTTCACAAGGAAGAGGAGAAGAATGATATTGAATTCTCCAAACAGTTGGCAAAGGGCATTGATTGCTTTGTCAATGATGCATTTGGCACGGCCCACCGTGCACATGCATCCACTGCTGGCATTGCTGACTATGTGTCGATTAGAGTGGCAGGCTTTCTACTGGAGAAAGAGCTGGCCTATTTGTCTAGTGTCATCCAAAGGCCAAAGAAGCCTTTTGTTGCCATTGTAAGCAGCACTACTTCTTCCCACTTGTTTTTTATCCATGGAACAATGGCTGTCACCAATTATAGTATTAGAGTTGGGAGGTCATGAAAATTGTACTTATTGTATTCTTCATTTGGAGCTGTTTTTTGCCCTTGTTTGCCTTCTTCTGGACATTGCCTATTTATCTGCAATTTCCTGTTGCATACAAGAAAATGTGTTGGACTCTTTTTGGCGAAGTTGAAGTATATTTTGGCTTGTGCTACAAACATCTACCGTCTTGATGCTCCACAAGGGTTTCTGCTAATATTCTCACATTGACTGTAAGTCTCAGATGTTTGTGAAGTCATCATAAGACAATGAAGTACCCTGTCTCTCTAGCCCAAGTGCTCCTGCATCCATGTATCACAAGAGTTTCAGAGTATCTCTGCTTTTCTGAGAATTCCTAGTGTTTGGCAGGTTGGTGGGAGCAAGATTTCATCAAAGATTACTGTGATTGAATCATTGATGTCAGTATGTGATAAAGTTATTCTTGGAGGTGGTATGGTGTTCACTTTCTTCAAGGCACAAGGTTACAGCGTAGGCTCATCTCTTGTTGAAGATGACAAGCTGGACCTTGCAACACGACTGGCGGAAATTGCAAAGGAGAAGGGTGTTGACCTCATCCTTCCCAAGGATGTGCTCTGTGCTGATAAATTTGCTCCTGATGCCAATACGCAGACATGCAGCTCTACTAGCATTCCAGATGGTACCTATCTCTTTTCCCACTTTTGGCTTGAATTTGAAAAGGAAAAGTGAATCAACAAGTTTTCCTTCTGGTTTGCAGCTTTCTATGGTTAGTGCAGGGTTGCATGAGAGAGAAACAATGAGTGTATGGTTATCCTCCATGAACATGTCTCTGAGTTCAAGTCTGTTTGATTAAATTGTGTTCATACTTTACAATAGATATGCAATACTCCTGAAGTCTGCTGATTGCCACTTTAATGGTTTGTCCAGGATGGATGGGTCTTGACATCGGTACTGAAGCTATTAAACAGTTTGAGGATGCTTTGAAGGGTTCCAAGGTGCACACCACAGAACCTCTCTGAAATTGGTCAAACTTTGTGAAAATCTTACATATTTGTGAATGTTCTTGGGTGCCCTAATGCAAGTGAAGTAATTTTGTGATCATGTAATATTGGTCTGTTGGTTTGCAGACTGTACTGTGGAATGGCCCTATGGGAGTCTTTGAATTTGATTCATTTGCCAATGGGACATATGCTATTGCAAATGCATTGGCTGCGCTGACAAAGGAAGGATGTGTGACAATCATTGGAGGAGGTGACTCAGTAGCAGCAGTAGAAAAGGCAGGTCTGGCAGAAGCCATGAGCCATGTCTCAACAGGAGGAGGTGCCAGCCTTGAGTTGCTGGAAGGAAAAGTTTTACCAGGAGTAGCTGTTTTGGATGACGTGCGCATTCATGCCTAGTTTGGTTGGACTCACTGGAGGAAAAAAATTATCTGTGCATTGCAAATGCAATGCATTCAGAGTAAACAGATCTTTTGCACAGTATCCAACTGAGATTGAGTTTTGCTCAAGTGTTATGAGCTTCTTTTTTGGAACTAATGCAAACAGACGAGCTTCTTCTTCAGAGGCAATGTTAACACATATGGCTCTTTGCAGAAAATGTGGTTAGGCAATTGTGAAGTTCTCTGTCCAATTGAGGATTAGAAAGATGGGAAAAGACGTTTGATGACAACTCTTGTCCCATTGTAGGATCTTCTTTTGCTAACTGATAACGTTCAACCCTCTTGTCATCATACTCTCTCCCAAAATATTGTATGAATGTAGGATGCAGACATTGATAAATTGTATTCAGTTGTGAAGTAGATGTACAGGCTTCTTTAGTCCTTTCATGCAATGCAAAATCTTCTTTTACTTACTAATTATACCATTCTGTCCAAATGAACTCCAGTGACCTAGCTATTTTTTGTTATGTTTCTGACATTGGATGTTGAGGAGATGCTCGCTATATGGTATAAGGAAATGTATGGGCAAATTCAATTGGCCACAATGTCTCCAAAAACCCTCTGCAATTTCAAACTTCATAATTCTGTCAAAAATCATTGAATGTGAAATTTAGTTAGATCTGTGAAATAATTGTAGTGCCACACTAACTTTGAAAAGGGCTTCATTGCTAAATCTGATAAAACCACTGAACTTGAATATTGGTTATGAATTTAGTACAGTGGTGCAATTGATGAACCTGGAAGACAATCGTCTGCTACTAAAGTTGGCAAAATTTCTGAAAGAACCGAGTTCAATGGCCAATGTCCACCAAGAAGCAGAATTTTGCACTATCCAGATGATTTGAAGCCAGTAACAGAAATTTACAGAATCAAATCCTTGAGAAAGACATTTCAACTGGATGATTAAGTGGGCATTCCATGTAGGTGACCATATTACATAGTTCCATTGTTACTCATGATTTTGTTTGAAGCCACCCTTCTACAATGAATTCCTTGTTCCATATGCAAAATCTCCATTTGAGATTTGTTTCTAAAACTAATGTCCAATTTGTATCAATGTACATGGTAAGTACATTGCTCAGTTTGACATAATATGATGCTGAGAGAAGCATAAACTTGCACACTGAGAAACAATGGTGAAGCTGTTTGGCAACAAGTACAGATTGACTTAAGTACTTGTCATGGGTGTTTATGTCATATGAGTGCTTTGCTATGATGAGAAAACTTATTGCCAAGAGTGCAAGGGTCACTGGGTGATGGCAGATTCAATAACTTATCACATTGCCCCACTTTCTCAAGTAGCTAAGTAATAAAGTCCTGATAAAGTTAGCACCTTGTTGAGTGCTCTGAATTGGAGAAATTGCAGATGGGGACATCCCCTGGATCAGAAGGATAAAATTTCATGGCTTAATTTTTTGGCTTGGGTCCTCCAAAGAGTTCTGCATAGCTTGTACACTGCCTAAAGGTTCACAGAAGTTGTCAAAAAGTTCCTCAAAAGGATTGAGGTCATACATGTTGCATAGAGTAGAATTTGAGTGGTGAAGCACACTGTTCTTGTGCAGCTTGCACAAATGAGTGGTGGTGAATTGAGGCAGATCAAAAGCCTCACTCCCTGAACATACCTCTGGTCAAATTGAATAATCTCATGGTAAGAAATGTATTAAAAGAAATAGCAAAATCACTTGCGTTGATTGGACTCCAGATTCTCACCTAGCCCTCTCCTGACTGGTTTACACATCATCTCATAAATATTCAAAGAGAAACAAAATTCTCATGAAATTTTCTGGGACTCACTAGTGAAAGAGCAGTTAAGCAGCTCCAGCCTTGTAGGTTGGATTGACCAGATTATCAAGACCATTAGTGACCCGGATGCTTTCAATTACATCTCCCACTTTGAAATCTGCCAACAAGTCAGGGTTCTCTGTTATGTATCCAAATACAGAATAGCGGCCATCCAGAATGTTTGCACTACTTGGTGTGAGCTCACTTTCTTTTAGGAGCCAAAATATTTGGCTTGATGCAGAGTCATTCGCAAATTCCTGGTCCCATCCCACCCACATTCCAGTCAATTTCTATCAAGAATGTGCTCTCCCCTCAAGGCATGTTTGGAACTTTTCAACATTTCCCAAGGAACCCAAGAATGCTGAGAAAATGTGAGAAATGCACCTCTCGTGCCATTGCAAGGGTACCAAATGCATTGAATGGGAGCTTTGTTCTTGCTTTATACCGACCAAGCTCCTGCCATCAAATGATTATCATGATGTTCATCAACCAGAAATGTTCAGACACACATCTCCAGAAGATAGAAAGACTTGTGAGTTATATCACATACACAAACTGAGAACTACCAAACTATAGTTTTGCTCTACAGTACATACAACTATAGAACATCACAGTGGTGACTTCGGTTTTCAAATGCAGCATCCAGTTAACCATTATTGGCAATATCTTTGGCAAGAAAGAAAAAGAAATCTTAAAATTCACAAAATATTTTTGGAGGAATACCTCAAGAGTTGCACCATAAATGGGCTCACTGTCACCATCAACCATTATTTCCAATGGAATAGTGCGAACTTTCCCAGTACTAGGGTCCACAAAGCCCTCAGATGGACCCTCAGGATCTCCTGTCTGTACCACAAATCCATCCGCTAAAACAAGAAAGGAAACATATCAATTCAACTTTCCTGAATGCCCTCTTTAATAGTAACCCATACTTTGTCCATTTATGAATCTATAGAAAGATTATAGATGCCTGGGCTTTCATTATGCAAGACACCTTCAGCCTTGACTTCAGTCTTGGATGGTGAAGATATACTGAATGCGTACTCTTCAAGGGAAGCACACCATGAAACACCATACACAAACATCTGAAAGAAGATGAACATAGCCAAGAGCAAAGCAAATTATCTTAAAGCAATCTCGAGGAGGAAGAAGAGGAAAACAGGAAACCTAAAGACACTCGACCCTATTCCTCCTCTTGATCATAAAGTGGATGTGATGAGTAAATCAGAAGTCTACACCAGAGTGAGAGAAACCCAGTTTTGAATGAAGAAGGTTTGACAACTTTCCTTGCTTGCTGTGCAATTACCAGTGTCAAAATGTAGGACATGTATTGACCAAATATCCCACTTATGCTATTTGGCACCTATGTGTACCTTTGTAGAAAACTCAACTGATTCTATCCACAGAAGTAAGTGTCATATTCCCAGACTCAAAAGCTCAACCCATCAGGGTTAAATTGCCATACTAGCTGGCAAACTGGACAGTGGGTTTTCAAGAGACAGATTCAGATTCCAGATATGGAGTTCAAGAAATATGAATACCTCTTTGGATTTCCATGCCATCATAAAAATGGCGTTCGACAAGGTCAAGAAAGTTTCCCGCAGTTACAGGAGCATTGTAGCCGTCAACAACCATTTCGAGCAATGCATTCTCAATGTTAGGGTTATCTTTCACCTTCACTTTCATCTCTACTGTCGCTCGTCCTTTCAGCAAGGGCTTGTTTGCAAACTCCTCAGGTACTTCATATGGAAATTTGGCCACCATTGCCTCCTCTATACTGCACCACAGACAGACTTCAGAACCTGTCCATTGACAACATATCTATGAGATTGTAGGGAAATCTCCACAATGACACTTTGAAGGTAATGTGGCATGAGTGCAGTCATAACATTATGAGAGGTTTCTCACAAAGTGTCAGACCATCAACATCATCACAAATTGTGATGAGCTGCCTGTCTACCCACTGACTTCATCAGCTCCTGACAGTGGATGTAGGTATTATATATAAATCAGACAAAAATTTAGGGCAAAAGTTTATACAAACATCTGCATCCTGAGTTTCTGTCACATTTTCCAGAAGCAACAGGAATACTCATTCATGATGTTGGCAACCACTTGAGAGATATAGCTGACCAAAAAAGTCAATGATACCCTCATTCAAGCTGCAAAAAGCTTGTGAGGCTAAGCTTCATTTTAGCTCTTCCCTGTACCAGCAAGCATCTAAGCCTAAGGCATAGTGGCCAAAAGCATTCTGTCTGGTTCATTTGTGAAGTAGATAGGGTTGGCTTTACATCCTACAGTTTAAGACCACAAAGTCACATCTTGTTTGATTATATTGCTCATGATCCACTTTGAACTCTAATCTGAGGTTTAATTTTTGGCAAACCTTCCATTCACCATCTAGGGATTGAAGTAGAAATACATAAGTCAATGCAGGAAGGGATCCTGAAACTCTATGGAAGTTATGCTAGAACAATTTGGTAGCAAGCTTGAGTCCTAAAATGCTGAATTAGGAGGTCAGGGAATCAGAATGAGGCAACCCAATAAATTCAACAAAGATTTGAGAACTTGACTTATTATCCATCTCTGTTTCTTTTTTGGGGGGGTTTAATTTCTCTCTATGCAGGCATGTCAGAAACAAAAGAATTTGGGAGGTTCTTTGTCACTTACTTGCCAACAATCTGAAGGAGCTCCTTTTGTTTGGGAGCAACAGCAGCCCTATCTTTCTGTTCAATGATGTTTTGGAAGTCTTGAAGGCCCTGGTTGAGGTTGTCAATCAGCTGTTGACCTTCCTCTTTCTTAGTTTCTGCAACATCTGCTAGTATGACAGTCTTGTTTTGGTTCAGTACCCGTGCAGCCTGTCTTGTGTTCTGCCAATAAATTTCCAGATGTCACAAAGCTCAGTATGTGTGAAGGAGGGCAGCAAAATCAAAAGCCACTTTGCCGGTTGCCAATCCCATGGAAGGAGGTTGCACTGGACTTTCTTGGTTAGAGAAAAAAAATGGTTCATCAACATATTAAGCTGCAGCTAATTCGTTACAGACACTGGAAATCCCAATCACATTGAGAATCTGTAACCAAAGCAAAGCCCCTTGTCAGTAGTAGAGCATGTATTGAAATGCAGGTCCAAATTGTCAGACTAGGTATCCAGAATTATTGGAGATGGGTGCAAATTTCTCCTTTCTCTTCCTCTCTTGACAGGGGGAGCAAGCAAGCAAGCAGGCAGGACAAGACAGTATAGAAGAAGGAGAAGAAGAAGCTTCTTACCCGCTCAACATAACCGAGAGCTTTTTCCCCGGGTTGCTTCAAATCCTCAGTAATGTCCTCCAAAGACTTTTGTACGTCTTTGATGGGTTTGTTGGTGATGGGCAAAGCGTTCCGTAGCAAAGCGTTGGCGTCTTTGATTGGCGGCCCTGATATTAGCACGCTTAGGTCTGCAACAGCCGGGCCTCTATTCTCCAGCGCTGCTGCTGCAGCCGCTGAAAAAGGTGACAAAGGCATGGCTATGGCAGCTACCAAAGCAAGGCACATCCCACAATTCTTCAAGACTTCCGTGATTGAATGAGGTAGTTTGCCTGCCGAAACTGCTTCACCAGTACCACCGCCACCGCCCTCTGCGCCTCCCATTCCTTCTTCTTCTGCTTCTTCTGCTGCTGCAGCTCTAAACCTGTTGGGTGAATCCCAGACAGCGAAGCATTTCTCTAATCCTCCCATCATCATCATCATCCTCATCCTTCTCCTCCTCCTCCGCCGTTGCCCACAACATCTCATCCTCGTCGTCATCGTCAGCTGCAACAAACCCACATGCGCAAAAGGCTGGTGAAGCCAGCTTTGCCTCAGGCTACTTCTTCTTGGGATAATACTTGTTGCTTGGAGATTTTCATAGCTACAATGAGCGGAAGAAGTCGCAGCAGGAAACAAGCAGATTCTGGTGGAATTTCTGAATGCAGAAGTAGCAACAGCAGCAGGGGTAGTAGCCATAACTCCCAAAACCCGAAACAAAGCCAAAACAAAAACAAATCCTTGCACCACCACCACCAACACCACCACCAACAACAACAACAACTAGTGAGGGGAAGAAGAACAGACGACAATTTCACAAAACCCAACTCTTGGGTGTGGCAGTAACTCTATCCAAAAAAATGTCCAGTGTACAAGTATATGTATATGACTGACTCTGATTGGCACAAGAGCAGATGATTGGATGAGCCACCACAAATGGGTACCTATTCTGACATCCGCTTATTGTTCTTTTTTGCTTGTTTCTCTTTCCTTCCACAGACGCCAGTTGGGAGCTTGTAGTAAACAAGGGGGAATTTGGACCCCACTAGCCTACATGTATCAAGTGAGCACCTCCCCCCCGCACCCCCAATCCTTCTTCTCTCCCTGCCTCTCCCCTCCCTTTTGATTACACTTCCTCATTCTTCAAACCCTGCAAGGGTATCTATCAATCAAATTCATAAACATGTTAGAGGCAAAATTTACTCGGGTAATTGGCCAGGTCTTGGGGCAAGGCATTGAAAACCAACTTTTCTAGTAGCATTTTTTAGGAGCATTGTGAGTAGAGATTCATCACTCCTCTTCCCCCCTCTCAACATAATTTTAATTTGGTGCTACAGTGTTCATATGCACTCTATTGCCTACAACATGATAAAAACTTGACAGAGTTCCAACAGATGGATCTCTTTGGCACAATGTTCTCAGATTTCAACAATTACAACCAATTGGAAGACGGTATGTGTTGCACATTCATAAGTTTTGGTTGCTTTTGAATTCTGATGCAATATCCTCCCAATCTTCAAACTACACAAAACAAACAACATCAATTGTTAGTATGTGTTTCATTGCAAATGTGCATATGAACATTGAATTATGAGCAATGAAAAAAAAACAATGGGAAGAAGAAACTTGTCAACCAAAGTTCAAATTCAACAAGCTTAAGTGCACTCAAGAAAACCACAACAAATAAGTTGAGAACATGGTGAAATAATCACCCCTCAACAAGGCCAAGAGGGATGAGCACATTGTTGCATTCAACAAAATTTATCCATGAGATTAGTTTGAAATTGTAGTCATGAAGTGGAATAAGGCTTTTGTTGCTTTCATGGTTGCAAAGTTTATTCAACGTGTGAGAAATCGGCCTACTATGCACAAGGATAAATGAGGATTGACTTTTAAGAAATTCATGAAGATATTTGATTACATGTTCAGAATTGGTTGTAACAAGGAATACTAATCAATGAGTCGACACAAGGTCACATTGCATCTACAACTATTTTCTAACAAGAAAATGTATGATATGATTATGGAATTCACGAGAAACAAACCAACTTTCACCCCCATCACAACATAGATAGAAATGATGATAAAGATCCAACACAATTTCAACCTCTTGAGGTAAGGTGGAGTGAATTCTTGTTGTAGTGAATATGACAAGCTTAGTAATGTAAAGATTGAGAATATGTTTTTTAATGGCCTCCAAAAAATATCTTAGCTCAATTAGATTGGAATACATTAATATAGTTTTGAAGCAAGTGGAAGAAATCATGGTAAGCCATCAAGTTTATCTAGATGTTACAAGACAAGCAATCCCATGCATCATTAAACCATCTCCCAAAACAAGTTCATCAGTGAATGCATATGTAGCAACATAATATTTTGCCTTCACATGTGATTTTTCAAAGATAATAATTTCATTATTTGATTTGATTCATTGTTGCTTCTATAATTCTTATAAAATTTGTAATGTTCTCTAATTTCAAAATGGCAAAAGTCATTACATGAATATTTCATTCTTCTCATGTTTATGACCTCATGACGAATTCAAATAATGTTCATTATCACATTTGACTCGACTTAGAGGAAGCAATTGATCTATCAAAGGATTTCAAGAATGCGGGCATTGATTGCAAGTTATTTGGAATTCAATTTTTTAACAATGGTGAAAACTAGACATTTTGAAACAATGCATCAAGTGCTCAAAATTCTTATCAAACCACCTTTTCAAGGTTTGTAACCTCTTACCAAGTCTTGGAATGAAGCTATAAATCTCAACCCAATGCACACTCCAATGAATACCCCATTGCAAATTCCAAACAACAATCTCAAACATCAAACTTGATTAATAAAAAAATTTGGAATGCAAGAGGTGGAGGAATTCACACTATTGGTAGCATTGGTATAAAGTGCAACTACTCATTGGCACAAAAAATCATGGTTAAGACAACATTTTAAAAACTAAAAAAAAACTAGATGTTGGTAGACTCCATAAATTGAATCCATAACACTAGCTTGACTTGAGAAAGTGCTTAAAGACATTTTAAGGATTCAAGAATCTATAATGAACAATCAATTAAAATATTTTAAAACCAAAAATAAAGTCATCGATGATACACATATGAATATGATTAGAATAATCACAAGCTAGTTAAAAAAGGTCATAAACATGGTGTTAACAAAAGACAAGGCTAATACAATTGTCAACCAATATAATCTTCCACTAAAGGTACCTTGAAACAAATTCAATGTTCAATTGTTTAAATGTTCCATTGAGAAAGAGGATTCAAAATAATAATTGGTGACCCAATGAAACAACTATTGAATTATGCTAAAGCAAATTTTGATCCAAGAGAAATGTTTGAACATAGAAATCTTCTACGTTGTCTCAATCATGAGTCAACTCTTTGTAACCCAAAATAGTTGTTCAATTGTCTTTGTATTTTATCTTTGAATTTGTTCCAACCTTCAATTAAATGAAATACTTTTTCAAAACCATTATCATTGAACTTGTTCACGATATTTAATTCATGTGGATCCAATTGCATCTCTACTTTGATTATTTGCATCAACCTCTATATACTATATTCATTTTCAAATCTAACTAGATTATGTAAGAGATAGTAGCAAGTAAAAAAACATTAAATATAAATGACGTATGCAAATCACATTTTGTTAGTAATGTCATGAATTTTTTAAAATATATATTTTAAATGCATCTTCAACAATAAACTATTTTTTGTGTTTTTTTGTTAAACAATAATTCAAAAAAATAGAAGAATTGGCCTTCTTCTTTAAATGTAATCCAAGAGATCAAAGGACACTTTTTATCCCTTAAGAGAAAAGGTGAAAAACAATTTTATAAACCTTTGCCAACATCAACAAACAATCCATTATGTTGTGTCTTCCCTCTGTTTTTTTAGGAATAATTTCCCTATAGTTTTAGTGGAAATCATCCATAGGAACATGCAAAAAAATATTGAAAATCATCATTAGGAATAATTAAACAAATAGGGCTATAAACCACATATGAAATACTTCATTTAAAAAATTAATGTTCTATATTTATGACTACACACTCAAAATTGTTTATAGGAATTTAACATTTTTTACAAAAAATTTCTCAATTTTAGCAATGGAAACCCCTTCAAAATCATTTCATTTTCAATTTTTTAATTTAATTTTACTTTCTATCAAAAATTTGGGGGTAAAAAGCATTTTGTACATTCTTATACAAGTTAAGACTTGAAGAGAACCTTTGAATCATTAGTTCGAAAGCCCACAAAGATGGGTAGGGGGATTTACAATTAGTTTGTAAGGATATTTTATCTCTTTTTTCTCCCATGGGTTAGGCATTTGGACAAAGCTTTTGGACACTTCCTCTTGCATACTGGTGATTTTTTTTTGGGGACAAATTTTGTCTTTTTTTTTACCCTTTTTTTTTGAATTTTTGGGATTTTTTTCAGTGTAAATTCAACAAATTTTGCTAAAAATTTGTCAAGTTTTTTATATCACAAAATTGAAGGGAAAAAAACCATGTTTAGGACCAATGTTTTTCTTTTGGTGAATTTTCACATCTTGGTGACAAAAAAATTGTGGAGGTGTAAATGATGCAAAGGACTTTCTTTTGGGAAAGAAAAATGGGCCCAAATTGCCACATTATGAGAGAAATAATTCTAAAGTTAAAGTATTAGACAATAGGTTCTAAGATATCGCCAAAATAGACAAGGAATCCTAATTTAAAAAAAAACTTTCCTCTCTAATCTGTAGCCAAAATGGGCTAAGTCCTCTTGTGAATGATCGATCCCCAACGGAATTACCTCAAAAAAATAATAGTAATAATAATAAGAAATTTCTAAATTAAAAATTATTTATTTATTTATTTATTTAAATTTATAATTTATTTATAAATTAAAATTATTTAAATAAATATAATATAATATAATATTTATTATTTATATTTAAAATATATTTATTTATTATATAAAAATTTAAAAATTAATAATTTAAAAAAAATTTAAAAACTGCTCAGGACACGGAGTGCGAAAGCAAGCGGTGTGGACGGAGCGCTTCCTGAACAGACTGCGACGTCACTGCAGTGTGGACGCGCCCAAGCGAAAGGAAGCGATCAATCCGACGGCTGCGATGGACAAAAATCGTGTTCGGCAACAGATACGGTTAGAGTCCGACATTGGACGGCTGATATGCAACTTACGTGGAGCCAACAGCAGGGTAAGGTAGGTATCGAAACAACTCATCGTCATCGCGGTAGGTACCTACCTACCTACCTACTTACCTACCTTTCGCCGCGAAACACCCCGCGAGGACGTGAAGAATCTTCGCCGCTGGATCGGACATCGCAGAAGGAAATTGTCGATCCTCCAAAGATTAGAATCGTGTGGAAACAACACTAGATAGACAGGCCTCGTGATCTCCGCCTTCTTCTTCTTCTTCTATGTGGTGATGCTGCTTGCGATCTTCAAGTGCGAATTCTTAGAAGCGGCAAAAGCAAAAACCCTCTCTTTCAAAAAAGAAAAATAAAAGGAGCTTTTCTTTGGAGAGAAATTTGGGTGTTGTTTTGATGTCTGCTGAGAATATGATCTAATTTGGGAGCGTTTTTTTTAATTTAAAAAATAAATAAAATTTGGGAGATTTTTATGAGGATTTGGGTGGTGTCCAGACAAGAAGAAATAATAGAAAGAGTGAGTGTGTTGTGAGGGGGAATCGATCGTTTTGATTGAATTTTGGGAAATATGGAGACAGCAGCTGCTTGCTGTGTGCATTCGTCCATGGCGAACTCTCAATCGTTACCTGGTATTATGAGCGCACAGAAAGTGGTGCGAGTGCGAGGAGGAGGAGAAGCAGCAGCTGAAAGGAGGGTCACCTTCTCAGGAGGAGCTTCTTCTTCTTCTTCTATTGGGTTTAATAGAAGTGAGCAATGGGGCTCCAGTTCTGCTACTACCATAGCCATTTCTTCTTCCAAAAGGGGAGGACTCAGTTTGCACACCACAGTTGGACCTCTCAAGGTTCATAATCCCCCTTTCGTTATGTGTCAGTCTGTCTGTTGTTCTCTGAGGTTTCTGCAGGAGTTGGGTTCCATTTTTGGGAACGTTTTGGGAATCAAGCTGACCTAGCTTTTTCAAGCCATATTGGCGCACAGCTTGTGAAGATTTTGGACTATGCGGGAGAGGAAGCGAGTGAGTAACGGGGGGAATTTGGGGGATGGTTTTTGAAGGTGGTGTGCAAGGACTACCCAAGACCTGACATTGATATGACTGCAAATTTTTTGGAAGCGGCAGCATTGTCAGCATTTTTTCGGAGTGCACCCCGTCCCACTAAGCCTCTCAACGTTGTCATTGCTGGCGCAGGTGAGATGACACTGAATGTGTTTCTTGCCCTCTGAAAACCCCATACCCACATGTTAGCATGAAGAAGATGATAACATTTTTTTGCTTTTGTGGGAAACCAGCGAGACAAAATGTGCAGAAACGCTTGAAGATAAAATAAAGTGGACTTGAGAATGAGCTTATTCATGAGATTTGTGTGTGCAGGTCTGGCAGGTCTGTGTACAGCAAAGTATCTTGCAGATGCTGGGCACAAACCTATTCTTTTGGAAGCTCGAGATGTACTTGGTGGGAAGGTAATAAGCCTGTTTGTTTGCCAGCAAAGAGAAAAAAAATTAGGAGTTTTGTCCGATTGAATTAGGTCAAATGTTCAGTGGTTTGCTAGTTCACTAGCCCTGCACGAATCAACATGTGGATCTGGAAATGAGATCATGGACTTTGAATAACTTTGAAATATCTATGATCAAATTTTGGATTAGCAAGGTGATTATGCTGATCTTAAATGGTTGCTTAAATCTTGTAGAAAATTGAAGAAGTTTCAACTCAGAAATATGTGGAATTATCATGTTATTAGTTCACTGGTGTGGCAGATTGCAGCGTGGAAGGATAAAGATGGTGACTGGTATGAAACAGGGCTTCACATCTTTTGTAAGATCCCAATCCACAAATTCTTCAAACTGTACATGTAGCCGCTGCAACAGTCTACCTATCTACCTAGCTGAAATGCTGGCATGTGTCCCAACTGTATGAAGTCTTCCTCTGAAGTTGGTACTTTGGCTTATCCAGTTGGGGCGTACCCAAATATGCAAAACCTGTTTGGAGAGTTAGGCATCAATGACCGGCTTCAATGGAAGGAGCACAGTATGATTTTTGCTATGCCCGACAAGCCTGGGGAATTCAGCCGTTTTGATTTTCCTGACATTTTGCCAGCCCCCCTTAATGGTACAATTCAAACATTTTCTTTCCTCTCCTTCTGTGGTGTACTAGCATATTCCTATTCAGGCTCACCTAGTTCTGTTCTGTTTGCTTAGTACCCGCATTGGGTTTCCTGTGGATGTCACTGCCAGGTTTGTTGGTATGTTTTCTGGTTGACTACCTCTGCCATGGTTTCAGGCTTCTAGAAGACATTTTTAGTTCTTCTCATTCAGCCTGCCTCTCCTGGTCTTATGCTTATTCTATTTGCTGTGGCAAGACATTACAATTATGATTATTCCTCTCACAGGTTGTCTGGACACTTTGTGGCAGGGGTGTGGGCAATTCTGAAGAACAATGAGATGCTGACATTTGCAGAAAAGATTCAGTTTGCAATAGGCTTGCTGCCTGCCATTTTGGGAGGCCAGGCATATGTGGAAGCTCAGGATGGGCTTACTGTCCGGGAATGGATGCTCAAACAGGCATGGATTACAGTCACAAGCCACTAAAAGTGATTAGATATCAGAAGTCCATTTTATGTGTCTTTTCTGAGCTGGTTGGCCCATAGATCACATCAGTGCTTGATGACAACACTATTGGTATTTTAAACTTATCCAGGTAAGAGAGGGAAAAGCCTGTGGCCGCTGCTTCATATGCAGCTTCAAAGAATGTACTGATTGGGATATTTCTGGTGAGAGCTAATCTCTTTTGGTCAGGGTAGCCTGAAATAGTAAGAGAGGCTTACATATGAAGATATGGGTGCAGGGGGTGCCAGAGAGGGTTAATGATGAGGTGTTCATTGCTATGTCCAAGGCACTTAACTTCATTGACCCTGATGACCTGTCTATGCAATGTGTGCTAATTGCACTGAACCGCTTCCTTCAGGTTGGTCAATTCTTTCTCTCCCATTCATTCACCACCATCCCACATCTTGAAAAGAAGTAAGTCATATGATGTAGAAACATGGGATAAAAAGAAGACCAGGCAGCTTTTGGAGGGATCCATAATCCAGAGCTCTTGTGACCATCATGCACTGTTCCAAGCAAAACCATACCCCTGTACTTAGATCATTTGTGTACAAAGTTTGTAGCTGTATGACCATCTAAGAGCTCTGAACTAAGACATTGGAGATGCTGAAAAGAATTGAGTTGACTCAGGAAACACACGGTTCCAAGATGGCCTTCTTGGATGGAGCACCACCAGAGAGGTTATGCAAGCCTGTGGTGGAACACTTTTCAGCTTTGGGAGGAGAAGTGCGGTTGAATGCTCGCCTGCAGAAGATTGAGCTCAATGAGGATGGTACTGTGAAGCATTATTTGCTGACTGATGGCAGCACTGTGGAAGGGGACATCTATGTCTCAGCAATGCCAGGTATTCTGTTCCAACTTGAAACCTTACAGTAGTTGACAAGGATGAGGGTGAGGACAAATTTGACCTATTGCAACCAGATTGCTTGATAAATGAAAGGGTGATCATGGATTTCATACATGTGGAGCATTGTATGTTAGTGGAGATGATGTGTAATGACAGATATGCATGTGGCTAATGGTCCATGTGTGGAATGAGCAGTGGACATTGTGAAGCTTTTGGTACCAGAGGAGTGGAAGCCAATCCCATATTTCAAGAAAATGGACAAGCTTGTCGGGGTGCCAGTCATTAATGTGCATATTTGGTCCGTCTTTGATTTCCAGATGTGTGCAATTGAGGAATTTTTTTATTGTCCTACATTGTTTGGGTATGGAATAATATCAGATCAAGAGAGGGCATCATAATCTTTCGATCTAATTCTTTGTTCCATTCTGGTATCTTATGCACAGGCTGGATAGGAAACTCAAAAACACATATGATCATCTTCTCTTCAGCAGGTATAGAATTTTCCCATGTATTCTTGCCACATTAAATGTAATTAGAGTTGTTCAAGGTTCTTGAGAACAGAATTGTACTGTCATGTGGCCAAATACATGGCATTAAATGCAGATTAGTGCTCTTCACTATGGCAGGGCTGATGGTCTCTGTTTGTGTACTTGCAGAAGCCCTTTACTGAGTGTGTATGCTGATATGTCTACTACGTGCAAGGTATTTTCAAGTTGACAACTGTAACAGCTCTCATTCTGCAGATATTTCTTTGCATGGATCATACATTATTACAAATATCATCAGAGCAAGACACTTGAAACTTATGAATCATGTGCTTTTTTCAAACTGTATTGTTTGAGAATAGAATCCATCTTGACATAAGAAACTGGTTCAGAAAGTGTTTGAAGATTTCCTGTTGGTGGGTGCACATGTGAGCAGGAGTACTATGACCCTGACCGCTCAATGCTGGAGCTTGTGTTTGCCCCTGCTGACAAGTGGATAACTCGGAGTGACAAGGATATCATTGATGCCACCATGGGAGAGTTGGCTAAGCTTTTCCCTGATGAGATAGCTGCAGATCAAAGCAAAGCCAAGATTTTGAAATACCATGTTGTGAAAACTCCCAGGTATTCTATGTGAATAACCATCAACATGTGAGAGTCAGTTTGCAACCCTTTCTTTTTGTGTTATTAGTTCTTGGCTTAGAAGTTAGTATTGAATTCAAACTTTTTCCACTGGTGTCTTAGTCTCTTGTAGTAAATCATTGGTTTTGGTAAGTCTAGAATGCTGATCTTGAAGTGCAATGTGATCGCATGCAAAGGTGAGAAAATGGCAGTTGGAGGGGGGATGTGTGGTGATATAACTTGTGGTTTGCCCTTCCATTGCCTACTCCTGACATCCTATGAGGGAATTTGCATGCTGCAGATCTGTGTACAAGACAGTGCCAAATTGTGAACCATGCCGGCCATTGCAGAGATCACCCATCAACAATTTCTACATGGCTGGTGATTTTACGAAGCAAAAGTACCTCGCATCTATGGAGGGTGCTGTCCTTTCTGGGAAGCTGTGTGCAAAGGCCATAGTTCAGGTACTCATCTCTCTGTGCTCAAAGTGCATGTACATCTGAAACACATGATTCAAGGAGCACTAGCTGAAGCTTGCTTTGACTAAGAAGAAATTCTTATCTCATGAGAGGATTTAATTCTGTCCTGAGAGTAGTATTCTTTTGATCAGCGGATTATGGCTACTGATGATTTGATTTGGGGTGTACTTCTGTAGGACTGTGAGGAACTAGCTCTAATATCGAAGGATGTTGGAAAAGCAGCAGCCCTGGTGCAATGACTTTCTTCTGTGCCAGTTGAAGGAGCAGCTTACTTTTAGTTCTTCTATGCTTTGAATGGCAGAATAGTCTCATTTGACAGTTCTCAATTCAAAAAATTGTACTGTGCTTAGAAACTAAAATCATAAGTACAGAGAAATTCTCAGTACTTATAGAGATTTTTTTTTCCAGTAGCTTGATTCTGTCTTTATGGTCTGGTTTCTGTTTTATTTTGGGTGGGATTCTCTCTTTTTAATGATTGCTCATGGTTGCCGGCTTGTTTTATCAGATCTGAAATATCCATTTCCTCGTCATAGGGTCATCTCTCAATTCTTTTTAGGTTGACTAAAACCTTCAGTGTTTCTCAATTGAAGATATATACTTAGATGCAGGTTGTAGTTATACTTCCATAGCAAAAATATTCATTTAACACTTGCCACTGGATTGGTGGTGGAATCTCTTTTCTGTGTTTTCAAAATTGCCAAGAGGCTACTTACAGAAGACATCTCCATTTTATTATCCCTCAGAGATTTGAGTTTTTATTGGCTATTGGCTATTGGCTGTGCCCATAGGAAAGAGACTTTACATTGGTATAGGATCTGGAAGTAAAATTTTGGCTTGAACTTGACCCAATGTGAGTGAAATCTGGAGAGTACTATATATGCATATGATGGATGAGCATGTTCCATAGAAGCATGCACCTAGATGATAAGTTCAAGATCCAGTAATTTAAGAAATTCAGTTGAAGTTTGAACCTGCCATAAATGGCAGTCAGTATGCAATGAGCTGCATGTTAGAGCATCCTAAATTGTGAGAAACTCCATTAGTTGAATTAGAAGGTTGGGCATTTCTAAATTCCTGAAACTGGTGAAGGGAATCAGTCTTATAGTTTTGCACTGTCATTGAAATATGAGTTGAGCTTCTGCAACTTTTTGTGTTGGCTATGGCTTTGAAATCTAGATTTTACTGGAATTAATATTTTGCTTCTGTGTGTGATTTATTATCCAAAGTCACTCATCAGGTATCATATGCCTTTTCCTGTATTTTATAGACTACTAAATTGCCAAAGAAACTGCAAAAATTACAATCTGCAACTATTGCATTTTTGTGAAAAATGATTTTGATAGATATGATGAAAGTTTTACTTTTTGTACTAACTGCATTTAATTTCCTTGGCAGATTTAACATCTTCAATGACTTCTCAATCATTCTTATGCTAAATGTTAAGATTTGCTTCCTCTCTCTTTGTAAAACTGACAAACCTAGGAGCCGAATGGACTGCCACACTACCAGCCTGCATTGTTGTGCAAGAGGCTGCAATGAACCAAGTGAGTAGCAGAGAAAATATTTTGCACAAAACAGCCTGCAAACTCCTATATAAGTACTCCTCTATGCAGTCTTAGCATATCTATGTTATTGCAGATAAAACTCCATAGCAATACTTTGAAGATAATATAACGACAATGGCAACAATGAGGTTATGACTTATGACTGTCCTCAGACCATCACCTTGTGACAAGCTCTCTTGCAAGCATTTGAACCTGTAGAGACAGAAAGACCTACATAGATGGTAGAAGTTTTGGCCTCTTGCACCCTGAACACCCTGCACTCATGTACCCTAATTAGGGTGATTGCAGCACATGTGCTACTGCAAGCCCATTTCCAAATTGACCAAAGTTCATAAAATGACATATCAGAGGTGAAGGCTTCCCAACCATGTTCTAAAGACACTGCATCCCACCACTTGATAACAATCAGCAATTGCTGTCATGCTCCCAGATAAATTGTGACTACAAAATGAAACCTTTTGGAGAGGAAATCAATGCAGTGCATGGTAAGTGCATGAAGGCACTTTCCCAGATCTCTGTACATTACAAGGTGAGTGGAAGAACTCTAGCATTAGGCCTTGTCGTATGTCAACTTTTGTGTGTACTTTAAAGGCTAGATTGATTCCAAGTAACTCGCAGAAATGCTCCTACTTACAGTCTCCCAGTACCAATCGTAACACCTGTTGCTTGCTTCCTCTTTGCCTTGGCAATTAGATGATCTTGTGCCTGAACTTGCAATTTAACAAGTTCCTGTATGTTTTCATACACTTTTGCACACATGCGGTCTAATGCTAGGATTGGAAACGGCTCCTCAATCAGTACCCCAACCTGCAAAAACATGCGCCCAAAGTGTTCAATGTCTCTTTAAGGACTCCAGAGACCACTCATGAGATGTATGAACTCACTGCAGTCAATCAAGCCAATTTTCACATGAACCCCGCTCTGTGATTGCAAAAGCACTTGCAAGAACAGACATCCAAGAGACATTAGAGCTTCCACTGCAAGATCAAAGACCATCATCAATCAATTTGAAGTGCATTCCTGAACTTCTAAACAAAAAATCTGCAGTTCTTTACTTGAAACTGCAGTTGTATTGCCCTTTCTCATGAATTGAAGAGAAGAGCACAAGAAACTGGGAACTAGAAACACCAAGTGCAACTTACCTCCTCAATACAAAATAGAGAAGCTGCACTGATAAAGGTGGCCGGGATGACCATCAGTTTACAATCATCCCACAACACAACAGGTAGGGTCAAGTGCCACAGCACCAGAAAGCGGGATGTAAGGCGTGTATAGGAAAGTGGAATTGGAGTTCTGATCAGGCGCTCACAGATACTAATGCTTTCATTGAACTGAGAGATGTTCACATCCTGCATCCACAAGTGCATAAAACCAGATCAGGAAAATTTAATAAGATATTGATGGCTTCAGAGCTTGCAAGGGTTGTCTTTCATCACAACGATAGTGACCTGTATAATCTACTGATTTGATAGTGAAAAGTAAAAGTTGCACTGCAGTTGAGCCAGGATCCCTGCCTCTTCATGTTTCCAGACTTATCTACTGTAGCCAGTAGGCTAGCATCCCCATCACTAAACCATGTCAACTGCTCACAAAATTTCAAGTTCTTAATCTGTGCACAAGTACTATAAAAGTTAAGAAAGAATGTACATCAACAACAGAAATAATGATGCAATGTACACAAGGGTGCATTCACAAAATTTGTGTTTTGGTGAAGTATGCTGCTTACCAGAAGGCTCCTTTCACCATCCTGCAACTGAACATGTCTGAGAGATTGAGTCATTAGCTGAATGAGACAGTTGGGGCGATGCTCTGAGTCCAGCACAAATGTAAGATCATCTTCCTCCAAAACGTCCTTCAGCTCTTGCCAAGTGTCTGACCCATACAGTAAATGACACTGTACAAACAAAAATGTGACTGTTGTTACAACAGCTATAATTTCTTTGCCAGATTGCAACTGCACTTCCTCCTAGCCTTTTATTACTGCTCAACTGCAACCACTTTGTACATTTGTGGGGTGCACAGTGACACCAAGAAAGCTTTGCAGGTACTAAGAAGGCCTGCATGTTCTACATGTGATGAGAAGAAGACGGAAAACTATTTGCCAAAGCAAAACCCTAAGCTTTAGTCCAACCTCCTCAAGACGGGACAGAAAAACCCATTAAGACAAAATGAGAGGAGGTGCATAGGGTGAAACTCATCAAGACAAAATCAGAGGAGGCGGGTGGGGTGAAACCCATCAAGACAAAATCAGAGGTGGGTGGGTGGGTGGGGTTCACCTTCAGAGCGAGAGGGAATGCCACAATGTACTGCAGCAAGGCCTCTTTTTGATCGGAGTCTTCAGGTTGTTGAATCCATGTGATCGATTGCCGAGCTAAGTCCTTGGTGCTGCTGATCACTTTGGTCCAGGTTTTGCGAGCTTCATCATAGCGAGAATATGAAGCCTCAGTCCGGAAAACCAGAAGTAAAGCCAGAGCAGGAGCAGTCAACTGATAGGGGAGAGCCGACGCGTGCAAGAGAGGGATATAGGAAGGCAGCCATCCAGCCAAAATCACACTATTGTATGCAGCAATCACTGTTGCGATCAACGTGATGGTTCCAACAGGGGGGATCAGAGACAAGATGACACGAGATGATAAACTTGACAAGAAATGCCGAGCATGTCTCGTGGAGCTTCGGTGCTGCAACCAGTCGTCGTGACTGTAAAATGTTCTCCTCTTGTGCATTCCTTTCTCGGTTAGTGCATCCACCCACTCAGAGATCTTCAACGCCGCTTTCACAAGATTCAGACTGCGCAAATCTAGTTGAATTGGCTGCTGCTGCTCGGGAGCGGCAGGTTGCGCTTTCTTTCTCTCTGAAACCGAGAAGAAGCTTCCATTAGTTCCATTCGTCCCTGAAGACTCGCTGAAATAGCCCTTCTCTGCACTGGAAGAATAAGTTTGTGGTGTGTCGTTGGATACCTTGGACGCAGCTGCATCCTTCTTTCTGCCCACAACAAGAAGAATAATACGACGCCTCCTCCGCTTACATGACAAAGTCGGCCTGATTGCGGATCCAGAGAAAGGCAGAAATTGGTGACAGAAATGTGACTTCACTAACGCTACATTTGTGTTGCTCCAGGTTTGTGTTGCACTTGAGGAGGCCTTCAGCGGCATAGGCCCTCTTGCTACACAATCCATAGCCTGACACTGTTGCAAACGTTCAGAGACAAAAATGCTCAAGTTTCTGAACAAACACAAGCTCCCCGAAAAGAAAGAAAAATAACCACCACCAACCACATGCCCACAAAAGAAATCACAACATCGCAAATTAAGAAGACAAAATCCTCTTAATTGTACAAGACTAGGAAAACACCCACTGAAAAAGGTCCCATCAAGTGAAAACACAAGTACAAGACGATGGGTGCTTCCAGCTGCAAGAGACATTGAAAGACACATACACAAAGCTCCAAAATCCGTGGAAACAGACTCGGGAAAGACGGATGACGAAATCCATTTCGCAAAACAACACAGTCAGGCAGATGCGTTGGGAAATCAATCACATGTGCAAAACCCTCAAATTCATTCAAGAAACTGAGGGAAAAACCAACAACGACATTGAAGAGTCCAGACTAGAAAGCTGCAAAATACGCTTTGCAACAAAACGGAGTCATTGCGGAAACAAGTCTCTAACAAAGAGGCAGTTCACCAAACCCTAATTCGAGGTCCCAGAAAGAAGGTCTATATCAGAGGGTAGCCAAGTGCGACCCAAAAAAGCGCGCACTTTTTGAATGGCCACTGGCCTCTGGATTGACAGGTGTACTGACCGCAACTTGGCATTCAAGCGGAAAAGCGTGTGCCTTGGGAGGCCAAAAGCGTCGGTCGATTGTTTTTGGGGACGTCACTTGATGCGGAGAATCAGGTCCCATATCAAGTCCCCATGCATCCCAATGCACCGACGGCCCAATGTATGTGAACATGTACCATGTACCATGTACCGCCTGGCTGGGGACATGGCCAGGACCACTCTTTTTTTTTTTTTCTTTTTTTTTAAGGAATTTCTTTATGTAGCCTAAATGGCGATTAACACATCCATAGGAAAGATGTGCTTTTTTATTATTAAAAAAGGACCATCATCCTTAGGAAGATTTAGCCAAATGTGGCTATAAACCACATAGCCTCATACACTCTATTTATCTGTATTGTGATGTGCCATGAGTGGTGATCATCCCACCAGAGATTTAGCAAGGTCAAGATATTTAGGTACGAAAGTTTTTTATTTAAAAAAACATTAAATTTTTTTTTTATAATAATATTCTAATAAAGAACTTGATAAGTAAAGTTGAACTTTATAATTAAATATTTATTTTAATTAATTATTGAACTTTGTGTCTATATACACCCATGTTTTAACTTGTTATAAAAAATACATAAGATGATTTCTTTGTGTTGAGAAGAGTCTTACAAATTTAAGGTGTTTTCTTTATACATTGGGAAATCTCTTATAGGTCATTCATTACTAGTGTTGGTCACTTATATAGAAAAAATGGTTATGTTCATGAATAATTATTAAATATGCATTCATCGATATTAAAAAAAAATTAAGTTCCAAATATCCAACTCTCTACACAACCACTAGATGATGCCTTTATATGTACAATGTTAATATTTGGCCATTATATTATACACAATACACAACTTGATATCCAATTCATTAAGGTTTTTAAAATATCAAATATATATTTTATTCAAGGTTTAAGTTGTTTAGGGTTGAAGGTGCATGAAAACCCATTGCAATCTTCTTTCAACATTTTGCAATTTATTTTGCATTCTTTTATTTTTTATATTGTATATAAACGTTACATATAAATGTTGTACATATAAAGTTACATATAAATTTCTTTTAAAAATTAAGTTGGTTTTTTTGGGAATATTTATGTTAAACTTCTCATAGCACGAAATGGGGTGTTTCATTTTTATTTTCTTTTGAATTTTTCAAATCTTTTTGTTTTCTTATGTGAACTTCACAAAAACCAAGTGCTTCATTTCATATTATGATGTTATATTCAATTGTGAGTTTTGCAAAAACCAAATGTTTCATTTTTATATTGATGTTTCATTCTATGGAGCTTTGCAAGAATCAATTGGTTTTTTTCTGATGTGTTTTACTTTTAATTAAATAAGTTTTTAGTATAAAGTCATGAAACACTTTGGTCTTTTTTGGGTTGTGCTTTGCATCCATGTTGTTTCATTCTTGTTTATAGTTTCGTCGTTTAGCAAATTGACAAGGAAGGGTTTTGGTTTTATGGTTTTTTGTAATGAATCAACTCTAGGTTCATCATTTGGTGAATTGGGTGGCATTAGCTTGGTTTTGTTGCTAGAGGAATTGAGAAACATCAATTATGTTTTGTTGTTCAATGAATCAAACAGCATCAACTTTGTTATTGGATGAATTAGGATGCATCAACATTGGAAAGCATAAGCTCAGTTTGGTTGCCTAGTGAATCTAAAAAAATCTACAACATTATTGTTTAAGGAATCAACAACAAATAAGATCTTCTATCATTTTATGTTTTTAATTATTGGGAGTTTGAAAAGTTCCTTGAGTGCTTCAATGTTCTCGTGTTACATATATTTATTGTTCAAGTTTAGGTTTTTATATGTTTAATGGTTGAAAAGGAAGAATGTTGTTTTGTTGAATTTGTGAGTGGAGTTGATGAAGATGTTCCATCAATCGCCCCCATTCAAATGCAATTTTCATCACTTTTAGATGTTGAAAATGTGCATTCGTAATCTAATAACATGTCAAATGTTGATGCTTCATTATTTGTAGTTGTAAAAGCATAAGTTGCAACTTAAATATTTCATAGTCATATGTTTATTTTAGAGATATTTTATTAATGTCAACAATGGGTTGCCTATGAATTTGGTGAAACTACAAATGTTCTGATGCATAATTCCTAATGTTTTGATGCAAAGATCTATTATTGACAAGGGTTTAATTAAATACTTCAAAATTAATGGTATAATTCCTTTGAATATTCATGTATAAACTACACATTCAAAGTTGTTTATTTAGAGGAAATAACAACTAAAGGAAAAGATGGCAAAATGTACTACTCATATTCAACAGTTGGGGAAGAAAATTACAAGTCCATTCAATTGTGCATTTATTGTATTTTTGGTGTCACAAATCTTTATAGAAAAATGATGATGTTCACCAATAATTTTTAGAGGATTTGGTGTTTATATTTGCAAAGGTTACATGCCCTTATCCACTTATGAGAACATAGGTTAATTTTACACTAATGCCTTTTGTGTTTTTTTTTTTCCATTTTTTTAATGGAAGAAATGTTGTTTGACATGGTCAAAAAGATAATGGATCAACATGTTTTTGCCAAATCTTGCATTTGCAATAATATTCTTTTCAAGTTTTGACCTTTGGATGTTTTGTGCCAATGTGGATACTTTTGTTTTAATTATCAAATTTTTGAATGAAACATGGGTCTTCATGCATATTGTTATGGGGTTGTTTGAAATGAACAAAATGACCAAGTAGTCCATGGCTTTATAACTTTTATTTGTGTTGGAGATGTTTGATTTGCTACACAAAGTAATTGCATTTGTAGAAAATGAAGGCATTAATTTGACAACAATGGCCACAACTATACATTCTATCATTTATTATGAACTTTTGAAAATTCTTCGGCTTTAAGAAGGTACATGTTTAGGGCATGTGATGTCTAAGGCCTATTAATATGTTATAAATGATGACAAAGTTTTTTCAGGCTAAAAAATGTTGATGTGAAAAAAATTCAAGTTGGTTTACAAAATACCATTACATGGATTAAAAAATTTAGAGAAAGGAAGCAATAGTGGGAACATTCTTATTTTGAAAGTGGAATGTGACATTGAAAATGAAAAATTGTTGTGAAAACTAGATTGACCAATAACATCATTATGTTTGAAGAAACTTTTGAATTTTAAAATCTCATAATTATTTGTTATGGCAAGCAAAAATCAATGGTTTTACAACAAATAATACTTAAAGCCCAACCATGGGCTATTGTTAAGACAATCACATCAACTTTGAATTTTATTGTATTTGTTTATATGATGAATTAGTTTAAGGGTCGTTGGTTGTTGTCAAATGCCTTAATAACATCAATTACACTTCCTATGAACATGGAAGTTAACTATTATGACTTTTAGTGGGTGTGGGATCTTTGACCCTTTTGAGGTTAAAATCTTCCTTTTGCATAAAAATATGCAATTGAAGGTTATGAAAATTATCAAATCTTTTTTGGAGTTTTTGAAGCCTTTTGATGCATGATAAGCTCATAACATGATAACTATCATGTTGGATCCATGTTTCAAAGTTTTGCATATTGTGGAAAACTTCATGGGATGTGGGAATGTCATTCAACTAACATCTAAATATGATATCAAAGTTGTCATTCCTCTTTTGATGATGTGCTTTGATTGATTGAACCCTGTGTTACCACATTAGTTAATGTTGCAAAACTAGATTTTGAAGAAAATATGTTTAATATGGGGGCCTCCATTGAAGAATCTTTTCAAGCACCAATCATTAGAGAATTGTTTTTCTTTAGGAAGTTTTCTATTCTCTCATCCACATGTGTAATTGAAACCATTACTAAATTATTTTGGATTTTGCTCAAGTTGGTTTTGCTTTAGAAAGCTAGGTTGTATTTTTGTAATTTCTTTTAAGCGACATAATTAGAAATTTCATATGCATAACCTTTATGCATATTGTCATGTTTTAAAAATTGAAAATTAGCATATTCATAATTGGCAAAGGATTTTTAAAAAAAAGAATGTGTCATTGATTGGTGTAATAAATTGATTTGTTTTTTTTTTTTTAAATCCTTCCTTGTAAAAGGAAAAATACATATTTTATTGATATTCATAGGATAGGTCTAAAAATCAAAAACCAACCAACACTTGTTAATTCCCATTAAAGATTTTATTTACCATATTACCTTGGCAAAGTTCGACACTAATTATTATTATTTTCAGAAATGTTGAAATTTTCCCAACTCATTATTTTTCAAAAGAAATTTCTTTTGTGAAGGAAATGATTTCCAAATCAAGGGATGGAGTCATTAATCATTAATAATTAATCCCCCCCCCCTTAATTAAAAATTCCATAGCTGACATTAATTCACCCTAAGGTTTTATTTATTTATTTATTAACTGTATTTCCACTTCAACGGGTGAGATGAGTTGAAATGGACGGCCGACAGGTTCCGATTTTGGGACTTTTTGGGCACAGTAGTAGCCTAGTACCTAGGTTTTGTGCTGCTTCTTTTCCCTTTAAATTAAAATTAAAATAATTAAATTATTTTATTTTATTTTATTTTATTTTATTGTTTTTCTCATACTCTCCTTCGTCTGCTCATTCCTTCCTTCACTTATTTCTCACGACGAGTTCGCGACCATTTCGACCCCTTGTTTTTGGCCCTTTGATTTCAAACAGACACTTGATTCAGCGACGACCGCTTTGTTCGTCGGTCGATCACTTGAAAAAAAAAGAGCGAAAAAAAACAAAAAAAAAAAAACAGGGGTCGTCGCATCTTAAGACTCACGGGTGGTTTGCTTGTTGTCGATGGCGTGAATACGTCCAACTTCGAAACAGAAGTCGTGTGAAGAAGGAAAGGACAGGACAAACAGACACACAACACACACACACACACAGAGTGTTTGTTCCTTTTTCTCACGTAAACAGAAATGGCGCCCCCGGGCTTCAGTGGAGCATCATGACACGAGAACAACCCGTGAGTACTTTCACTTGTGTGTGCCTGCCCTCGTTTTAGATCTTTTATCATGTCTGCCGGTTTTAGGGTTTTGATCTTTGTTAGTTTGCTCGTCTTTCTGCTCCTCTCGATATAACAACAAAGGCAGTTGGCACGCAACGGAGCTTGTATATATGTGCGGGGATTTTTGTTCAGAGGGTTATTATGAGTTCCTTTGCTGTGTAGTGTTCTCATGTGTATGTTTTATTTTGGTTTTTCTGCACCTCGCTTTTTTAGGGTTTTCTGGATTTTCGAGATTTTTGTGTGCCTGCCCTCGTCGTAGCTCTTGCCATCATGTCAACCGTTTCAGGGTTTTTGAACTTAGTTAGTTTCCTCGTCTTCCTCCGTCTCTTCTCCTGCTGTTCCTCTCGATTCGACAAGCAAAGCAGGTGGCACACAACGAGCTTGTATGGGCGGGATGTGTGTAGAGGGATACGAGTTCCTTTAGTGTTCTCGTGTGTATGTTTTATTTTGTCTGCAGTTCGTTTTTTTTTTTTTTTTTTTTTTTTGGTTTTTCCCTTTTTTTGGTTTTTTTTTTTTTTTTTTTTCCTTTCACCTTTTCTTCCCCCCTCTTTTTCTTTTTTATTTTGTTTTTC
>Ga0116227_10000555_pt1 | contig 74088 bp, 51 predicted proteins | sample S1TSphgellanicum_FD_89693 | JGI IMG/M metagenome (GOLD analysis project Ga0116227, IMG submission 89693) | Host-associated microbial communities from peat moss isolated from Minnesota, USA - S1T2_Fb - Sphagnum magellanicum MG | ecosystem: Host-associated > Plants > Peat moss > Unclassified... | reverse complement strand
TGGAAAGGTCTTGAAACGTAAATATCGAAAATGGCCTCGCATTGGCAATTCGGACATCTGCAGCCCAAGTTATGGGCAAAAGAAGGGTCGGGAGTCAAACTGGTAGTTTGACTCCCGACCACTAAAAGTCAAGAATCGATCTCTTCCCGACATCGCCTTGAAGAGTGCGACATGGCGTTGGAAAGCTCTCAACAAGAGCTATAACTTTGATTTAGGACTCGTCCCAATCTAAGTTTAGGGCGAGGAGCTGTGGCCGTCCAAAATCTCAGGACTCCAACCCGGGATAGTTTCGGGACTCCATTTCGGGAGTCCCAACAAAATGTGCCATTCGGATGTAGCCTCCGCGACCAGCCGCAGAGAATACTATAAGGGGGAAGGTGGTGGCTTCCCCCGAGACTGGGCCGTGGTGAGTCTTGTGTGTCCAAGTGCCCGTGGCAAGTCCCAACACCAAAGGGTGTCCCGAATGCTAAACTAACTTCTTGTGGTTGGTTTTTGGATGCAGATTCACACGAGATAAGTTAGTCCCTCTTCCTAGTCTAATCCCTGGGCTCCCAACTCGACCCTTTACCCCCTTTTAGAGTTGGAAGTTGGGAGCGTGCCTCCAAGTCTCAACTTTCCGCAACTTGACTTTGTGAAACTTTCAAGTGGATTTCACCCCGTGACTTGGGAGCGCATCACTCCAACTTATGAAATGAGACCTCGATCCAGCATGTTCCACCCTGACAAGACTTTCTCCAGTCTGGAACAGATCCTCCACACCAGGGGTGTAAAATATGGCAAAATGGTTATGTGAGACAACAGCCTTGGGAATCTAAATGTCTCCCAACCTCGGCACACCACGCTGTCTCTCAGCGAACATAGGCGTTACTCTACGCAAGGTACGAAGTGTAGTAGTATTGTGTATGTAGCTGTGAGACTGACACCCATCCCTCTGTTCCATTTCTCACCTTCAACCAAACCTCAGCGCGTGTATGAAAGCCACTATGACCTATTTCTACTGCTACGTCTCCGATTCGGGCTTCCTCTGGATCTATTCCTACAAGTGTTATCACACCAAAACCCAGGAAACGCAGCACTACCGCTCCTCTCTGTGGTCCACCCTAAGTAGTCAGATAATCAAACCTATTAACGATTCGTTGTTCACGAACGTCCTGCGTTAATTCTTCTTCTCCTACCTCATATACACCAGATGAAGACATGATACGTTCTACCTAGACCTCTATAGGTTCTACCGAAACTACCGAACCGGCTCTGATACCAAAAAGGAGAGTGCTTAACTTAAACAAACACCCTGCTGCCTACTGGATCTATACACGATCTGCAATTCCTAGGGTTCTGACTACAATTCTGATCTTTCCTTCCTAGTCATGAACATTCGCCTACAAACACCCTGCAAACTTTTGCTCACACACACAGCTTGTGCTCATGGGCTTCCATGTTAACACATTCAACAGATCTCTTGCTTTGGATTTCACTCTATTTTTCTTTCAGACAATGCCACATGAAAACAAAATGCAATTCCTTGGCCAAGCTACTGGCGCAGCGGAAAAAAATCAGTAACCAGCCAAGAATGCTAGCAACCAGCTAATCTCTTTTATTGCCTATACATCTTCTAAGCTCCTCAACCACAGTTAGTGTTCCTCTCCTCTACTGGCTATTATGTAGAAAAATTAAGGACCCCCTCCATAGCTCAACTCTTCAGCACCTCCAAACCACCTCAGCTCATAATTGCAGCTCCATTCCTCACCATAATTCGACGCTGCCTCTACCACGCGTGATCAGCCTCCATGCTCATTCAGTAACAGCCGCCATTCATTCCTTCATGTACAACATCTCACACACACCCAGAGAGAGATTTCCCATGCACTTCCATGTAATAGTAATGGAGAGACAGCCGCCACAAAAAGAAATGACTAATAAAACAAACTTAACTTCCAAGATCAGGAAGTGTTCACACTGGTGTGGCGACTTAATTTCATGTTACATTTGATAGTTAAAGTGAATTAGTAAGCTTGGAGCCACCAATGATTAATGGCAATTCAAGTTCCAAGAGGCCATGGGAATCATGAGTTGCTAAAAAAATGAAACAACAAAAGTTTAGGGAGTTTGTGATGCCAATTCATGTAATGGCCACTATAGACATGGGTGTTGCAACACTCTCACAACAGCCATATTCATAGAGCCAATTTTGAACTTGTTTCGGAAAAGGTCAAGAAATACTTGGTGCTTCAAAGAAAATAAAAACTTGAAAAGCTTTGAATGAAGCTTCACACTACCGCCACAATTCAAACAAATATTATAGGTAAAATCCCTTCCAAGGAAATTCCAAAATTGATAGTTGTACATGGTGATGATTTTCAAAAAGATTTAATAACATTCGACAATTCACCAACAAATTTCCATATTCATGAACTTGAAAAAAAAACCAATACACAAACTTCACCACAACCATGTGGATTAAAAGAAATGTTTGATCTTGATTTAATATGTATTATTGTTTTTTCAAGCCCAAAGATGTTTCACAAGGTCATTTTGAAAATCATAATGGGCAATTACATTTTCAATCTCATTGGTTCCTTGGTAGCAATCTTCAAAAAACAATTCCCACCTTAAGTGTGAAACATTATATCGAACATCAAATGAAGGCTCTAGATTATAATTGGATTCATCTTCTATGATTAAGTTGTGCAAAATCACACAACCTATAAGAATCCTTTTGACTATGGCCATGGCCCTATTGTCTACTTTGATTTGAATGATTGCAAAATCCTCTTAAAGCACCCCAAAGTAATGTTCCATGTTTCTTTTGACTCCTTACATTTTAGAGAAATGTTGTCATTTCTTTCCTTGTAGTTCATGAAGTGCTTGAACGAATATGCTCCATCAAGGATAGATGTCATCAACAAGTAGGTAATACTTTGGATATGTATTGCCATTGACAACAAAACTCATGTTTGAAGCTTGTCCTTGAAGCAAATTAGTGACAAGTGATGACCTTTCTAGCATAATGATGTCATCACTATTGTCAAGAAGGCCAAAAAACGCATGTCAAATCAATAGTGATTGGCTTACAACATTTTCAAAAATGATCAACTTATTGTTATCTTTATTTTGAAATGGTCCATGCCAAACAATGAGGTGATTTTTTCATCAATAATGCATGCAATATGAACTTGCAAACATGGTTGGGAAACCTTGATTATCGTTGATTTTGAGTTGTTTCTCAATATCATTTCATGTAAGTTACTTCACATATTGGGTGTTGAAATTTTCCTTGACAACTTTCACAAATCTTTTCATTACCTTCATTGTTGTATTTTGTCCCATTTAATAATTTCCATCAACTACGTCAATTGAAATTCCATAAGCCAAAATGTGCAAGGCAATTGTGCACTTTTGAATTGAGCTCAAGATTATGTTGCCAATTGCACCCTACTTTTGCAAAAAATATGAATTATGTACATAGACATTATCAAGAATGTGAAAAAACAATGTCCACTTCATTTTGTAATTATTTTTCAACAATCTATCATCATACATTAATAATGCACAAAAACAATCCCTCTAGATTTTATCTTGTTCACATTGCTTTTCTCTCTTTAAATTAGATTTTCATCTTGGATGTGAACCTTCATGTTTCTTTTAATTTTCAACCAACCCATATCTAATTCATGAAAATGTTTAAAAAAAAGTATTCATAATCATCATCTTCAATTACTTGAAGATTTTGTTGGAATTTCTTTTCTAACACTCCATTGTTCAAGAATTGTAACCTCTTTATCTTATGCAAAGCCTCTTATTCAAATGCTTCAAAACTCTTTAACACAAGTGCGATGAAATATAAGGTGAAGTAATTTTCCACCACATACCAATCCTTTCATAATAAAGCCTATACACACCTTGCTCAAGGATGCTACATGCTTTGGAAGGTGGAAAAGCTCTAAAACCATTTCTAGACTAAGGTTGCTATCTCATGAGTGTGAACAAGTGAGCCCAAGGGAATTTTTTAAAGATTATTCTACTAATGTGAACAAATTTTTTTAAACACATGGGACATAATATTTGGTGACATGGAGGAATATTCTACCACATGTTCATGGATGAATGATATTATGGATGATAAATAAAAAGGATGAACATTTTCATGAATGTTGGCAATATATATATATATAATTGAACAAGAAGGCAGGATGGATAAATTTTATGTTGGTTTATCTTGAAAAATATGATAAACAAAATGTTGATGTCATACTTCAAGTTATACTTCATATTTCCTTAATATTAATTTTTGCAACATCTAAATCATTTATAATTTTAAACTAAATCCAATTTAGTGGCATATAAACATGTTGACTCACAAAGAGGTATGTGCTAATCCATACACTACTCATTCACCACCAAAAGGCATGTGCCCATTAGGAATTGAGACAATATTAGGTAGCCCTTGACATTCTAGCTTATCTATACCATTTCAAATTATTTGATATTTTCATTCACATTTTCAACCTCTTGCATTTAACACCATTTTTGCTAATTGTACAATTAAATTACATTTCCCCCCCTCTACTATTAATTTGCTCGATCTATACTAAATTTGCATTTACTCCACCCACTACCTAGTTTCATCCTTTCTACCTCTACCACGTGTTTGTAATCGTGAAATGTTAATTCTATTATGGGAAGAAGAAAATTGACACCAAATGTCACACCAAACACCTTGCAATCAATTATTGAATGTACGTTAATTTCAAGCATACTAAATAGAATATGTGAGATGACAAAAAAACCCTTGGACTATCCAAAAGATGACATTCAATTAGTCCCCCTCTGACATTTACTAGAAAATAGAACATGGGGAACAGAATGGAAAAGGTCAATTGATAAAATAGATGAATGGGTGGCATAGTGATGGGCAAATGCGAAGATAAACAAAGAAAATTTTGCATTGCTCAAATAAATTATAAATATTTCCAAGGAGGATATGTGAAACTATAATTGGGCGATGTTTACACATGCCATGGATTTTTTCAAAAAACACATGAGTTTGAAAAAGCTGATCCTATAACATTTTTTTACAAACTTATTAAGTAATTTGTCCATAGAGGATTTGGTAACCCTTGGCAATTTACTATCAATAGAATTCATGAAACCCAAAAGATGACTATATGCAACTCCATGTAGGTGAACTTGGGTGCCACCATAATTAAGGAACAAAATGTTAAAACATTTGGTGAATTGTCGGATGAAAGGGTTAGCCTCAAAACCACGATAAATGTATGATAGTCAAAAACAAAAAATGTCGAAAAATGAAAGAGGAATTAAAACCCCAATGTGTGCATTAAATTGTGGTTCGATACACATGATAACATGAATATTTATTCAAAGTATGTGATTTTAGAAAGACATATTAAGTTTTGGAAAAAAAGAAAAAATGAAGGTTGAAATTGAACATTGAAGTTGCTTGTTGAACAAATCCATAATGATTGTTGAAACAAATAATCACTAAAAATATTAGATTTGAGCATAAAATGATGAGCAAATACTTGATTTTGTGGTAGTTGAGACAAATGTAGTTATTTTGCCATTTGGAGTCATTTTGGCATATGCTATTATTCCAAATCATTTCTACCCATGTCCAAATGGTCCAATCAAAAGCAAAGTTGTCATGCTAGACTTAAATGCATAATTTGAGTGTATGGACCACAACAAGTATGTCACCAACTTGACATCTTCCCAAATTTGGGTTATTTTGTGCATTTAATTTAGATTTATTTTGAAATTGAAGGGTTCCATCAAAGAAAAATAAAATAGAGCTTCTTCATTTGCATCATGTCACGGTATCCATATCCATGATATTCTTGTTGAACACCATCAAATTTGGATTTGTATTCTCATGTGGAGGAAAGTGAGTTCAAAAGTGTAGATGCAAAGTTCCAAGCAAAGGTTGGATACTACACATCTACTAACCACTTGCAAGATTACATGATATATGGAACAATGATCAAAATGTCTATCTCGAAGTTTTTAAACAACTTGTGACAACCACTTAGAGATAATCCATGGCCAATAAACCCGACATAGAAATTTTAGAATTTGATTTCATCGATAGTGCGTTTACCTATTGGGGTTCAATGCACTCAATAAAATAAGCAATTCAATTTAAGAAAAAAATTGGCCAAGAAATGATTTATATGCAAATGATGATCTATATGAAGCACTAACATTTGTTTACAATAGGGAAATGGATCCGCTAATGGAGGTCAATAAAATTAGCAGTGAGGTGGAGGAGGAGCACTTCAAGACATGCCTAGATGGCGGAATGACAAAGTCGAATGACGAAGAAAAAAACATGGTGCTAGAAACACTAGGCCCATAAGATGTTTTGATGGATGAAGAAGAGGAAGGCACGGAACTAGTGACACCATGGATAAAAACAAGTTGTAATGATGTACACAACACACCCAAAGGAATTGGTTTTGCTTAGTATGTTCAACATAAAAACATATATATTGTTGACATTTAAAAGAAGTAATAGCATACCGCCTAGAACAATTTATAATCCAAAATGCATAATTGTGAAAAATTCCATATAAATGTGAAATTGTGTAAATTGCATAGAAAAAATTGAGAAGTTCAAAAGTTGGGTTTTTTTAATATTAAATGTAGATTGAACTTTTGAAGCCAAGGCTTGAAACATGACAAATTTTGTATTTAGCTAGACATAATTTTAATGTATGTAAATTCATTTTTTAAGGAAAAAAATGGAACTTTTACATGTTTAGTATATGATCATGTAGAAAATATTCCATAATTTCTCACATTCAAGTTTACTTTTTATTTTTTTTCACACTTAAATTTACTTTTTACCAACTCCATTGATAAAATTAATATTGCAAAAATTGGGGAGACTATTAGCAAACCACCTAGAACAACCAATATGATTGATGAATTAGAAATAGGGAGCAATAGTCACATCATATTTATTAAGACCATTTTTCTCTAATAGGTTTTAAGCATCGTTGGGCGAGTATCACATTTTTATGATACTTGCCAGATTTGGTTTTCATTAACAATTTATAAAAGGGTTTGGATTTCATTTTTTTTTAAAAAATGTATATGTCATGCAAGGATATCAATATTTAAAAATAAAATAAAATGGTTCTCACTATGTTGGTTCTCAAAATTTTGAGAATAATCAATTTTCCTTTGCCAGTTCTCATAAATTGGGTATTATTATTATTTTCCAAAAATTAAAATTATAAAAAAATAGAAATTTCAATTTTATTATTTTTCTTATTAATGAAAAAATTAAAAACATTATTACAAAAAAAAATTTAACACTAAACAACAAATTATTTATTGAGCTTTTACACTTCAATAAATTCATCATTTTCAAATTCACCTTTAAGCACTTCTAATTCCTCTTCTAAATCTACATCCCTTTCAAATAATTCCAGTAAGTTAGATGGAAACTTACAATCTATTCTAAAATCATTAGGCCAATTTTTGTTGACAAATGTCAATTACTCTAAATTTTCAATATGCAAACAACATTTCATAAGGTTAGTAAATATTCTAACCAAAGAAAAAAATTCCTTTTATTTCAATTTGAGATCCAACAAGACCAAAAATTTGCTAAGTTAAAAATCCAACTATAGGAAACATTACTTCATGTTTTTGCCACCACTGAAAAGGACATTTGATGTCATTAACATCCAATTGATATTTCTTGAAAATCATCAACCCCATTTTCACAAGCTTTTCTGTTAATTCACTTGTGCTTGTAGTTTGCTCAAAAATATCCAAACTACAATCATGTTAAAAATATCTTAGTTAGTAAAATTCTTAGATTTAACCTTACCAAAGGATGCAAATGTTCATGGCATTTGACCAACATAGGATATAAGGTTTTTCTATCATATTCCTCAATAAGAACAACACCTTGTTCCCTTCCAACAAATGAGGATACCTATATGAAGACTTTTAAACCTTGGGTTCACCATAAAAGAAATCATATTATGGGCTTTTACTTTCATATTTTTTCAAGAATGAAAAGAAAGAATCCAACACATTGATTAGTTCCCTTCTAATGTTAAAGGCCAACAAAGACAACTCATTAGAAACAATTGGACAAACACAATCCACAATAATTTGAGAACTTTACCAAGTTAGAGGTGGAAGCATTTGACTAGTTACTTTCACAACGGTTTATCTGTTTTAATAAAGGAAAATGGCAAAATGAAATTGTAAGGCTTCTTGAAACATAATGATCTTACTAACAAACCTACAAAACTACCAATAAGTGAAAATATTAATTATCTTTTATAATTTAGAACTTCAAAAATTATAAATTATTTTAAAAATAATGAAATAAGGAAGATTACTTGGTTTTCATTAAAGTGTTCAATTTTATGGGGCAAATGCCAATCTCAACACAAGACTTGTTCCATTCTTGTTTCCTTTTTCAAAAAAAAAATTAAGCCAAGTGACGCATTTTTGCAAATTTGCTTAAATAAATTTAATATAAACATACTTTAGATCCTTGCACAACTTTTTTTCTACAATGCCATATTGATATGCCTTTGAAAAAACATGCCCAAAGCAAGTGCCTTAAAAGCTTTCTTTTAAACCAAGAGATTCACAATTTTGAACAACTTTTAATATAATAGTTATAGCATTGAAATTTGATCCTTCATCTTTGACATTAGCAATGATCTTTTTCTTTAAACCATATTTGTCCAGTAACTTTGTTAGATTTTTAGCCAATGCTTGACCAGTATTCTTTGTTGCCTCAAACAAGCCAATTGTCATATGTTTTGGTTGTTAATCATTACCCAAAAAACTGATCATTAATGCAAATACATCATAAGCTCCTTTAGACATCTAAAGATCAAAGCTACTTGTTGTAGAAAAATAATTTACCAATGCAGGAAGAACATATTGTTGACTTATTTTCTCAACTAACCCTAGCAATATCTTTTGTGAAAACTGCCTTTTGGAAGGGAAATTCAAGTTTGGACACAAATGCAAAACTAAATGTTTGAACCAAATGTTTTCCACAAATTAAATTGGTAGATTGTTGTAAACAATCAAAAGACCCAGGTCCTTTAAAAATTTTCTTTGTGGCACATCTTCTTTTTTGAAGGAATTTATAATATAAAAAAATTAGAAATTGACCCATCAAACACTATCACTATTTTCTTTGCTAGTTGTTTTTCTTTTTTCCCTTTCAACAAAAAAATTACTTCTTCTTCAAACATTTTTGCAACAAGAATGTGATATGCATCCACATGTTTTTAAAAATAAGTTATTCCATTTGTTTTGTAATAAGAAATCAATCCTTTCCTTGCTTGAATTCTTTGAATTTATTCCTATTACGTGTTTTTGATAACAAAGGATATAACGCATGATTTGTGTATTTTCAAGGTCAAATTTTGCATTATCATTGACATAATAAAAACTCCAACACAAAGATAATCTTCCATGTGGTTTCTAGCTTTTTCTTTAAGCATGCAACTTTTGAAGATTTAACTTCATTTTTTGAATTCCTACTTGTTTTTGTTTGCACATTTACATTTTTTTTCCCATAATTCCATCATTCATACATATTTCAATCGTTTCATTATTTCCACTTACAACAATTTCATTTACAAAAGACTATTCCATTGGGAATTTTCACAAGAGTATTTATAGAGCTAAGGCAACAACAAGATTTGCAAGCAATCTTTATTAATAGACAATTCCCAATTTTTTCACAAACAAAAAATAAAGCAAAAATAAAACATTCACAAGGGTTTATAATTTTAAAAAACATTTACAAATAATGGGGTTGAAGGTTAGGAAAAAAAATTCCCATTTTTCTTTCGTTAAGAGTACAAAAATGTATATTGGTAACTTTTTTTAGAAAAATGTTTTGGGTTTATGGATATCCTACACATAATTTTTTTAAAAAAAATCTACATTTCTAAACAAACATATTTAAAGAATCAAAAAAAGAAAACCAAAATAAAGAAAAAAAAAATCTAAGACAAAATAATTATAGAAAATAAAAAACAAACAAAAGAAAACAAAGCACCAAAAAGAATACCTTCTTTCTAGGTGCTAGAGAATTTGCTCCTCCAAACTCCTCCTTGTTAAAGAGGAAGGAGGAGGGAAATACCAACCAACATAAGGTATAAGGTAGTGAAACACAATGCAGCAAGGTGTGAGACAACAAGGTAACGAAGAAACAAATGGGGGCATTGAGAGGTACTTGAAGCACGATGGTAATGAAGTAGCAAGGCAACAAGGCAACACAAAGCAGGAAGGCATGAGGCAACGAAACAACATGAGACAATGAAACAATGCGAAGCAAAACAAGGTGATGAAGTAATAGGATGAAGGCAATAGGATGAGGTGATGAAGTAACGGAGTGTAGCAACAAAGCAAGTGAGGACAAGGCAACGAGACAAGGGAGGCATGAAGGAAAGAAGCATAAGGGAACAAATAAATGAGGAAAGTTGAGGAAAAAAGAAAAAAAAAAGGAATTTTTTTTGAAGCTATGATCCAAACATCGAAAATCCAAACTAGAGCACAAAGGCACTTGAGAACGTAACATGCACAACTTTGTGAACACACACAACTTTTTGAAAGAAACACAAGAGGAAGAAGATGGGAGAGAAAATTCCCTTTTATAAAAAAAATAGGGTTTTCCAGAAGTGGCCGTTGCGATGTGGTGCCTCCACCTAACCCTAATTTTTTCACATAGAATTCTCCTGAGACCCTTACCCGGGTAAGAGGTCAGACCTTACATAGGTCTCACTATTTTAAGAAAAAAAAAAAAAAAACCAGTTTTCACCATTTGGTTCTCACACAAGTGAGAACTAGCGATCCGGTTTTCAGTCAGAGTATCACTCAATGTGATACCCTGAGACGTTCAGACTCTGATGCCCAGTTGATGACGCCTGGGGAGATTTGTGATACCCGCCCAACAGGGGTCTTCAGCATTGCTGTGCCTTGTACCAAAGCCTCATCGAACTGTGCAAAAATGCTGGGCCAAACCAACATGTTTTGACTTTTCTTCATCTAATTTGAATTTGCAGTGTGTCACGTTCTGAGCGCCTCTGGAGTTGCTCTAAGAGCATTCCCCACTAGTGCTCAGTATGTGACCCTGCACATTAAAAATTGGTCACATACGTAGTTGCAGCAGTTGACCTGCTCTAATACGAATTTACAGGAATCAAGCTTATTAAAATACAAAAGTAACCAAATGTAAAGAACTTGTCAAGTTTTTGTAGTGTATGTGGAGGAGGGCACCTTACCCTCACAAAAATATCTCCCTCATGATAGGATGACACCATAGGCCGTAAGGTTCCCTTCTTTGCTTGTGAAATGAATGAAAAAATCTGTTTAAAAAATCTACAAGATCTCTCTCTACACCACCCATAGTGCGCCCCCAGGGGTGGGGGATTGATTCACAGAAACCAAAGGAAAGGGAAGCAGCATCCCCCTTAATCCGGGCTGGGTACAGAGGCGGGGCAGTTCTGGGAATTTGAGTCTCCTGCCTGTCTCCTACGCGAGGCCCTCAGCAATTCTTGTAATTTGAGTCCCCACGCTCAGCTGTCGGCTGGTTTAGGTTCTAGCCCCATTCTTGAAAGGTCCTTACCCTACACATAAAGCACTGTGGCTTTTTGAAATTTAGGTCCCTTGTTAGGCCGAAGAAGGAACGTTGTTCATTGACATGGCAGGAAATAGTAACTTTACACAATCTGAAACATACCCACCACCTTGGCAATGCAACTTCCACTGGCTGATTTTTCGTAATATTTTTCATAAAATATAAAACCTGCCCTAATTTTTGTAATTTATGTAGATGAGCATTCTCAGGTGCAAGAATTCAGCTAAGATCTTCAGGATCTTTGAAAGTGGAAGAAACTTTCTGTGCACCTCCTCTGAAAATTAGGGCTGGTTTTGACACTGGAGAAGGGTAGGGCCCGAGGCCCTTCCTTGTTTGTTAAAGTGCCCACCGAGGCCCTTCCTTGTTTTTAAGTGCCCGTCACTAAAAATCAAGGAAGGGCTAAGGGCCCTACCCTTCTTCTGTACAAAAGAATATACCGCCATAGCCGAGTACAGTCAGCCTAGAGACAAGCAAATGGCCATGGTCATTGGCTATGGCGTCTATTTTCTCTGCTTTCCGCTGCTTCTCGTCCTTGTTGTCGGTGCGTTTGCATTGTTGTCAGGCGCTCCGCAACGTCACAAGAGGCGCCAGAACAGACTATGTTTCCTTTGTGAACCAAAACAGTAGACGCGTTTCGTAATCGCAATCTTTCGAGTAGGAGGACGCGTTGGTTTGCGAACTTGATTGCAATTTTTTATTTTTAAATTTTTAATGGGTTTGGTTGGTTTCCTAGGAATTTGTTAAAATGGGGTAGCAGTTGTTTCTCTGGTTTTGGAATAGAACGCCATCTGCAACAAGTGCAGGCATCTCTCTCTTTTCCAAGAATGGGTTCTACCCCAATTGTTTTCTTGTTGGACGGACTGTAGGTCAACTGCAGTTGTGAGAAATTGTGAGAAATGAGTTTGATCATGAAGTGGAGACGTGGCATGATGATATCTCAACAAAATTTTCTTCTCCGGTGAAGAAGACTGCAACAGCAGCGGCGGCAGCAGCAGCTCTGGACAGAGGTGTTGAAGAAAGGAAGCAACACAAGGTAAGGTCTTTGAGGACCCTAAAGTATCTGAAGCTCAACTTGTCAGGGGGCAAACTAAGGAATCCTTAGTCTTGCAGCAGATGAATTGGGTAGGCAGGTTCATGTTGTGTAATGATGGTCAGTTTTACAAGTTGGAAGATGATCTCATGATGGGGAAGAACCCTTTCTATGCAATGCAAACAGTGTAGCAACAGCTTTATTAAAGTCCTATATGAGTGGCATTTTCCTTGTTGAAGAAGCTGTTCAGATTTTCACCATTCTCACTCAGAGCATCTCCAGCTGTTATGTGACTGCAAAAATATTTCTCACCTCCAAGTTTATTTATTTATTTTTTCCAACCCCACCCATAAAACCAAAACTCGGACTGCAAATAGGTGGAAGGCTTTTAATAGCAAACCACCTGGACCAATCATTTTGATTGGCCAATCAGAAACAGGGAGCAGCAGTCGGATCATATTTATCACACTCTTCTCTGGCAGGTGTTAGGCTTTGCTCTGCATTTTACCAGCCTCAGCAAACTGTGCAAAGATGCTGGGCCAAAACCATTTTGCTGAGCCAAACTGGCATGTTTTGACTTTTCTTCATACAAATTTTGTTGCAGGGTCACATGCTGAGCACTGCTGGAGATGCTCTCAGACATATTTGACTCAAACTATACTGTACAGTCTAAAGGGCAGATAGGTTAGAATGACACCTCCATGTAGGATTCCCATCTTTCTCCATGTGGAATTGGTGCAAGGATGTAACGATCATCTTTGAAGATGCTTCTGTTGCACTGACCAGTTATTACAATTGCAGGGACAAGGGATGCAGCAGCCATGCAATCAGAGCATGTCAGAGAGACTTCTGTTGTGCAGGATGTTGTTGTAGAAGAAGCAAGTCTCATGGAAGTTTTGCAGAGTAGAGGAGCTGCTGTGGACACGCATACGTTGTTGAAAGTTCCAACTGCACAAGCTGTTGTGGCAACGTTTGGGAATGCAAATGACGTCATAGCAACTGGTATCTCTTCCTGTATTCTCGTTATTTGGATGCAGCAACCTGAAATTGTATGTTTTCCCTGGGTTTCTAGGCATGGCTGAGTATCTCTGGTTGTTTGAAAGCCTTGCACCATGTTGCATTTTGAAGGTGCTTTGTAGGGTTTTTTCTTGAGAGATTTCTATCTGGGACTTTACCAATAATATGGTTTGGGTGCCTCTGCATCAGTTGTAAGCAAAGAAGAAGCCCACACATCCAAAGTAGTAACTGCAGGAAGCAGTGCCATAGAGGGAGAGAGGGATGCAGAGGGATCTTTCCAGAAGGATGAGGTGCTTGATTTTCTTGTTGATGCAAGAAATGCTTGTTTGCCACTTGACTCTGTAGCCAAAGCCTTGGAGGAAGGTGATGATGGAGTGGATGAGCCAGCACAGAACTCAAAAGAGCTTCAAGTTGAATTTTTGGTCAAAATGCTACTCAAGGATTCATCGGCAGTGACAAGCTTGACAAAGTCTAATGAGGAGTTGGTTGGATCCTGTCATATACCAAAATATTCTCAGCAGGAACTAGTGAAGGGGATCTGTAAACTGGTGCAGTCTGATGAGTCAGGGAGGTCACCTCACTCTAAAGAAAGCTTGGCAGGTCTGTCAAATGGTCTAGCTGAGGCTGTAGCAGCTGGAATAGCTGAAGGAGTGGCTGAAGGTATAGCTGAGAGTCTTGTGGAGACCATCACCAATAAGACAGGAGGTGCTTTAGTGCAGTCCATCACATTGGAAAGAGGAGACTTAACTGGAAAGGCAGGGTTGATCAATATTGTGAAGACAGTAGCGGAGGTTATAGCTGAAGGTGTTGCTTATGAAGTAGCCCAGGGGTTGGCAGATGGACTTGCAGAAGCAGCTGCAATTGCTGAACAGACTGCTGCGGTAGAAGATCAGGAGCTGGATAACAGCCCAAATGCTGTTGGAGAGGATGCAGATGGTGTGCTGTGTGACTGTGGGAAAGTAACTGTGACAAGAGTTATGGGGAAGAAGAGCCGCAATAGCGGCTTACGCTATCTCATGTGTGCTGCCCAGGAACCATCATTTTTCAGAAACAAGTGCAAGCGAAAGGGATCAGATGCACAGAAGTGCAGATTCTTCCAGTAAGTGCTGTTTCTTCATTTGACTGCTGGCTTCTCTCTCAGGAAAGCCCATAAATTTCTCTTGAGGGTGAAATGCAGTATAATGCTTATATATTTTCCCAGACCATGCTCTTTAGCAGGTTAGATCTAGCAGCTGAAGGTTCTACATGAAGGGCTTAAGACTGTCACCAATGAAGTTTCTTGTCATGTCATGTAGGATTGGCATTGCCGTGGTATTCTTTCCTAATAATACCCTGGTTTTTGTCTTGCTATTCAGATGGGTTGATGTGCCAAGGCATGTCAAAGTGGATGGAAATGAAGAAAGACAAAAGATACACCAAAGAGATCTTATCCTGCAGCAGCAAGGTATCTCCTTTTACTCCACAAGGTCTGCAGCCAAAAGGGGACATGTTAACACAGTAGAGACTTCCATACCCCCCACTCTTGAAGCTCATGATGTGTCTGTATCTCCTTTACCTCTAAAAGGTCCAAAGGCTAGTCAGGCTTTGCTGGGGATGCCTGAAGCTGATCTTGAGAAAATGAATAAACAGACAGGAAGAGAGAAAGCCAATGCTGACCTGAACCAGAAAATCTCCCTAGTTTCTTCAACAAGTCCAACAGGAATATCTGGGCATCATACAAGGGCTATAGCACAGAGGGTGGCACCTATTTACAATGTCGTTGAAACCTTAGCAGGCTCTGAACAGCAAGACCTCCGTAACACCAGATCTGCAGCAAAATTGGCAGTGTCAGTATCTGCAGATGGCCAAGAAGCAGTTTCTTTGTCAGCTGAAGCATTTGATGACATGCCTGTGACGAGTATAGGGAACTCAAATGGGCAGGTGATCGCATATCCACCAAGCACTTACACAGAGAAGAAGTTTGGGCATCAAATAAGCAGGGCTGAGGCTATTGAGATGGACCACAAAGGTAGAGTCTCAATTGGTGGTCAAGCTGGTGATTCAAGCTCTTCAGGGGCCCTGGTGGGAGATAGTCACCATGCAACCAGATCTCCAGGTAAGAAAGGTCTTACAAGAGGAAAGGCAGAACTGTCACTGACTCTTATAACTAACAAAACTGCACAAGATGGAAGTGGATTAGCAGGTTTTCTGGAAGATGGAGCCAAGCAGGAGCCCCTTTGTGTGGCACCCAAGATGCCTTTGATTGCAGAGACCTCTGGCAGGTTATCACATGCTCCTGTTGCCATTGAAGCATCTGCTTTGTCTGATCTTGCAGATACCACAGATTGCCACTCCACAAGGTCTGTAGTTAAGAAAGGAATGGTGGGAATGGCCGTGGAGCAGGGTGTCTTTCCTGCTGGCACCCAACACCCTGTGCTAGGAAAGCAAGCAACAAATTCCCTAGAAGGTCCTCCTGGAGTGCTGCCTGAAAAGTTAGGACAGGTGCGCAAGCGACGCAGTTTTCGAGCTGAAGTTCACCGAAATACTGCATTTTCACTTGGAGGCATAGATGTTAAAAGGTCTCCAGTAGTTGGGTCCTCAGGGAAGAAAGATCAATACTACACAAGAAGGTCCTCCACCGGACAAGATAAGTCAACTGCAGAGAATAATCAGAATGTATCTGGCTTGCAAGGTGATGGTCATATGATGGCTAAGGCAAGAGCCAAAAGGATGGAGATTGAAGATCAGTCACAGATTTTATGGAGAAATGCCACTGGAGATTTACCAACCAGGACAAGGCATACACAAATCCTAGTCAGCCAAATTGATGATGAGTACCCTAAGGTTGAATTTGGGAGGAGAAAACATTTGCAGTCACAGCATTATCAGCAGCGAGAGCTCCCACTCTCTGAAGTTTATGGTACTGCAGAACCACCCTTGTCCACCAAAATGTTTTCACAAAATGCAGCTCTGCAGAGGTTTTCCCCACCAAGTATGTTTATACAACATGACAACATAGGAGATGACTGTTCAAGAGCCAGTGGAAAGAAGAAAAGGAAGCAATCACAGGAGTATTTGCTTGTGGATGACTTTTCTCCTGATGTTGACAGTTCCATGCTGTGTACAACAAAGAAGGGCAAGAGTACTACTGAACTCAAAGAGGTAAATTTGCAAGTTGCCATGCTGCTCTAGCCTAGGTCATCTCTATGACAGGGTTCAAAGTTGTCCACTCACCTTTGATCACCTTGTGGTACTGATGGGCGTAGCCCTTTGTCCCATTCCTTTCAGGAATTGGAATGTCATAGAAAGACCTATCTTGTAGAGTATCCTCTTGAAAGACCCATTCATGATGAAGGTGATGGTCTGATACTTTGTGAATGACACAATAACTAGGTTCTGACAGTGTTCATTCTCGCATTCAAAGTGTGTTATTGTGGAGTTTTCTTTGAATCTCAGAGATATGTACCAGCCCAAGGGAGTGACCTAAATGTGCTTTGAGATCCCAGTGAGAATCTTCTGACCCTCTGACTCTTTGCCTGTGAGCAGTACTCTGTTGATTCTGGAGAAATCAGTTTTCCGAGTACAAATGGTCACTCTGGAACAGAGACAAGAATCAAGGCGGAGTGTGCTTTGAAGCTTCCGGCTGATGAATATCTTGGGCCTGATGATCCATGGTCATTGGATGGTCCATGGGTGGAGAAAAAGGTGGTAAAGGCACCAGGGCAGTCTGGGATAATACCAGAGATTTGTATTGTTTCTGAGCCTTACAAAGATGCAGAAGAGAAAGAGAATGTGCTTGACCAAACTCCTGAATTACCTGAGACTCTTCCTGCTTCTGTTTCCCAGGCCAAAGAAGAAGAAAAAGAAGAAAAAGAAGAAGAAGAAGAAGAAGAAGAAAAGGAAGTCCATAGGCAACCTACTGAAATTTCTGAGAACTCATCCATTCTAGATTCTCGAAAACAGGTCAATGAAGTTTTAGCCAGAGCTCAAATGGAAGACATGGCTCAAGAAGTTTTGGATGCAGCAATACCAGCAAATGGAAATGATACTCACATTGAATGTCCGCACAAGAGACAAGATTGTTCTAAGTTTGAGAATGACAAACTTGTTAAAGAAGTGGAAACTAGTTTTGTCATGAAAGATACAGGACATGCTTCTAGTGAACTGCCAGAGCTTGCTGTTGATGATTGTGGTGTTAACATTGTTGAAACCCCTGCTGTGGCAGAGGTGCACACTGAAGATAAACTTGAAGCTATCGCTGAAGGGCAATGTTCTAGTGACAGTGTTTGGACTGCTAAAAAACTCACAGTGAGAGAAGATGCTAGTTTGGTGGGAGGTTCTGTTGAGGATCCCATCAGGAATCACAGTTGTGGGTTGCATGAATTGAGGACTGATGAGCTGGGCACTGAAGACATTGAAATGGCTGAAAATGTCACAGATCCTGCATGTGATGAAATGGTGGTGGGGGGGGGAAACGATGGTTCTGTATTGCCAGTCATGGTGAGTGAGGCTCCTCCAGACACTAAGAAGTGTGTCATTGAGGCTGATCTAACAACTGCCTCTACAGTGATGTATGGTCAAACCATGGTTGAAAGAATTGAGAATTCTATGGTTACAGGTAACACAGAGTTGGGCACAGTTGTCTGTGGCCCTGCAGCAGGTCTTGATGCCAATTGCCCCACTGGTAATGTAAATAGTGGAAATACATTGATTGTTGAGAGTGTTACATGTTTGGCATCTGTGAGGACTGTTGATGTTGCTGCTGTTGAAGTTGGAAAGCCTTGCATGGACATGAATGTCACTGCTGAGGAGAAACGAAATGAAGCTACCTCCATGGTTGAACTTAGTGAGGTGACTGCAACTCATGGAAAGACTGGGTTGTCTGATCTTTTCAGTGATCATCCTCTAGTTCCTATGGACGCTGCACCAACCAATTCACATAGGATCAAGGATCCAATTGCTGTTAGTCAAGGTGCCACAGACAAGGAATGTGAGCTGACAGGATCTGAACAGGAGCTTGCTGCACCTGGTAAAGTTCATCAGGATGTTGCATCCATTAGGACACCTGCAGCCAGTGAGACTGCAGGCTTGGTTAGTTCTGTCTGGAGGCTGTCGTCTGGGACAAAATCTAGGTCAGTTGGCTCCTTTGGGGGGCTAGCAGTACCAATCAAAAGACCTCGCTCAGTCACTGCTTCTGTGCGTAAGTATGGTCATAGTGCTGTAGAAAGTGAAGGAAATTCAAAACCTTCAACTGAATCTCACTGGGTACATGTGCCGTTAGACTGGAGGATTGAGAAGTCAGTTGTGAAGGTGAAAAATCAGATTGTACCAGGTGCCACTGTAGCTCCAAATAGAACCTCTTTGCATGTCCTGCAGCCTGTTGATGGGATAGATTGTGCAACAGGGAATCAATCAAAAGCAGTCCATGGTCAGGATGAACATGTGACAAGCAACTCTAGTAATGGTTGTAGTTCCAGGCACAGCACAGATATTTTTTCTAGAGAGGAAGAACATGCTAGCAAAGGTTCAGACCTTGAAGAAACTGCCATAGCCTTGAAGATGAAAAGCCATGGTGAGGTAGTAAAGAACACTGGTACTGTGGACAAGAAGGATTGCTTGCAGGGTGATTTGGAAATTGAGCAAGCACAGGATGTGAGTGGAGATGTCTTCCTGAAGGTGACAGCTGAGGTTGTAACAGGTGTCAAGAAAGGTGCTGATGTAACTGATGCCATGGAAGAAGTAGTTGTCATGGATTCAAAAGTTGTTGATGGTGCAGAGGTCCAAGCTGAGTTGAATCTTGAGGCAGGGACAGGCAAGGTGAACATGAACAACTCTCCATCAGAGTCATTGTGGAAGATAGAGGCAACGAAGGTGACCCAGTGCAGCAGACCAGTGGTCAAGAAGCTAGTAGTTACAGAACAATCAGCACATCAGATAGGCAATGGGTGTGAGGAGCACATGAGTGGAACTGCAAATGATGCCATTTCTCTTGGCAAGATGGAATTTACTGCAGGTGAATGTGAGCTCAGTCAGACTATGAAAGTTGCGGATGACTCTCCTCCTGCTGAAGACATGGGAAAGGTTGTAACAGAGCCAAGCACCTTGTGTGTTCTCTGCATGTAGTCTCTTGTCTCCAGCAATTTGCACATTCATCTGTTTAGACCAGTCTAGAGAGTTCAAAAGTGGTAGTCTTTCTTCCCATTTTGGTGTTGGGTATTAGTGCCCTGACATTGGATTGAGGTGGGTTCCACCAGCATGAGCATTGGACACATGTGGAGAAGGCCAACAAGACCAATGACAGGGCTGAGGCAAGTGAGCCCACTGCTGAGGCAGTGAAGGAGGCGGACTACAGAAATGTGCATCAGGATGGCAATGGTGCCCAGCTTGAGAGGTTTGCCACCAACTTGGAACAGGGTAGTGTGAAGTTTGAAACGATGAACTTGAAACAAAAGGATCAAAGCAAGATTCAATCAGAGGCAGGTAGGTATCCCCATGTACAAGTTTGATTTCCTAGATTTATTTGTGTCAGAACTGAAGAGAGTTTAGGGTTTTAGGGTTATGCAGGAAGAGCTCTAGTTCTTAATACTTAGCTGGTGAACAGAATCATGACAATTTTTTGGTTAAAATTTTTGGAGATGAACAGGTGCAGGTTTTCCCTTGGCAATACAGAAGAAATGACAGCAGCCTTGAATGATGTTTTCCATAACCTGAAAGATGGAAGTACTGTGGGTTCAATTCCTTACCTGTATTGCCTCTTGAAACAGGAGTAGCTCTTGTAGCATTTGATGTTGTGTACTGTAGAGTTTGCAGAAGAGGAAGAGGTTGGAGTTCCACATTGTGATTGCAGGTTGATTCGACGACTAGCAGTCATGAAAACTGTCACCAGAAATGGTGATGCAAATCAAGGCCTTCGATACTGGGGTTGCAGTAACTACCAGGTGACATTTGTGAAGAAGAGAAAGCAACTGAATGAAATTGAGGAAGAAAGCTGCAAATTTTTCAGGTTCAATTTGCTCACTGTTGCTCTCTCTTTGGTCTCAATTCTTTGCAAGTTGACTTAAGTTGTAAGTACAGAGAAAACCTCACTACTTCATCAAGATATTGATTTCTTTGGCAGCGCAGGCAGAATTCAATAGCCAAGTTCTTGAAACTGCTAAGCCTTTCCAGGTCTCTGCATCATTGTTTCCCACTAACACAAGTGTGATTGAACCAGAATTTCCCCAACTTCAGTATTTTGATAAATCCATCCTGGGTAGGACTTGTTGGAATGATGTCCTCTTATTATTGGTTGGTGATGCAGGTGGTTTGACACACCACAAGTCACAGCCATGGAGAAAAAAGAGAGGCGTAAGGAACACTACAGGCAGGTGGAGTTGCAGAGGCTTCTCTAGGGATCCATTATGATGACCAGAGTAATGATATCAATGTTTCTGCTTACATCTGTCCTTCCTTGAAAAGGTTGGATCACTGCTTGTTTCACCTCTGCAGGGATGATTTTTTGTGAGGTATCTGTGAATTTTAGTGTAAATGTGCTGAACCCATTTTCACCAAGTTGCTAAAGAGCATAATTGTTTTTTTCTGTGGTTTTAGGTGGTAGTTTTTGAATCAGGCTGTGTATTAGACCAGCTGTACAGAGTTGTGTGCATTGCAGAGCTTGCCAGTATTTCCATGGAGACATGTCCCCCCTGCATATCTTTGCCATCAACTTGGGGGGATACAATTATAGATTGAGAATCTTCGTGCATATGCACAGAAGAATCTCTACTTAGTTATCATGGGTGTTAGAAGAATAGATGTGAAGTAGATCATATAGCTCCCAAAACACTTCCCTCTTTCATTCATTGATGTAGTTTGGGAAGTAACCAGCTGCCTACGTTGCAGTACATCTGTCAGATGATATGTTTTGCCTTTTCTTTGGACCCAGTGTGAGAATTTGGCAGCAGTCTCTTTGATACTATATGCTTTGGGATCATGATTAGCATGACGGCTTTTTGAGTTGAGATCCTCAAATCATCTTGAGATTTCTGGGTATTTTTCAATGGCATGTACGGCATTAATTCTTTTCTCAAAGGAGCTTTAGAAGTCAAATGATGCATTTTGCCCTGTGACAAGAGATAATAGATGGGACCTTTTACCTTGGCAAACTGCTGGTGCCTTTGACAAAGTGTGATGTGTATTGCATTCATATCTAATTTCAAGATTGTTATAATAGAGACTAAATGTTTTTTGGGTTTTAATCTTTCTACCTTGGAAGGGTTGATTTTTTATAGGGTAAGTGTTGTGCATTTCTTTGCACATTTAATAACAATCTTGGTTGTGATTACCATTTATTGGAAACAAAACTTATTTGCATGTCAGTGTTCATTTTCCACGTTTGGTTAGAAGTTTGATTCATGTTCCATCGAGTCTATACACTAGGTCATCTTCTTACATAACAATAGTTGCGAAAGAAAATGTCGGTGATGCATAATTTCTTTGTTTAGATGAATGTTTGAAAACTTATTAGCATGTTAAACAACATGTGAGATGGGTTGATTGAAGATTGTAGGGTTCAACAATGTAAAAGAAAACTTTGTGGCATTATCATGTAATCCAAATTGGAATTAAGTGTATGTTGCATACCAGTTGCTTAAACTTAAGGTGTATACAGATGATGGGCATAAATTATCCTCTTGAAACTATCCTCATGAAACTTGGCATTTGCATTATGTTCCTAGTTTGAATTCTCAAAGTTGACATTATTATTTTTTGTATTTCATTTCGTTAAATAATGGAAATCATGCTTCAATGATGATGTAAAGTCTAAGCAAGTGAATGTGATCCCTAATAGAAAAAGGTTGACCAAGTCAACTTGGGCAAGGCCATTTGAATGGAATGATTATATGCACTTCAATCATAGAACCCTTGAACCTTTCAATATGTCATTAAACTTGTTTAGAAAAGTTAATATATTATTTGTTAATATGAAATTTTATCATGAGGATCACATGTAACATGTGAATTCAAAATAAATTTATATGCATAAAATAAAACATATGAAAAAAAGGCAAGGTTGCAAATCAAAGTTGCAAAGTTACGGCATAGACTAGTTGTTTGCTATATTTAGGGTAATGGGTTGTATCACACATATTTGTATGTTAGAGAGGAGGGTTCCTGAGCTTATGGAAACCTCCTTCAAACCTTTCATAAGGCCCATTGTACACCACGCCGTCTTGGACGTTGCAACAACTTTTGCCAACTTGGGCATTGGGTAAGGGAGTGTCTTAAACTTTGACGTGGATCACAACAACAACAAAACACATGCAGTCATCCTACAATCAACACCATCCAACACAATCACAACAAGGAAATGGTGGAGGAACGAGAAACATATGAACACATTCCAAACATGTTTGAAGCTTCTATTTAAAGAATAGAAGCATTTGGAGTTCAAGCTCATCAAGAAATGAATAGAAGTCAATGGAGATGTTGGGAAGGAAAAATTAACAATGAATGTCCAGCATGTCTTGATCTTGAAAAATCTATTGGATTTATTACTAAATCCAACATACTCATATACCAATTGGTATTTCAATTTAGGTGCTACAACTCACGTGATAGGAGATCCTTGAAGCTTCACAACATTCAAATAGGCCATTGGGAATCAAAATGTCAAATTTGTAGTCAAACAATCTCACAAAGTTCATGGGAAGGGAAATATTTTGGTTTCAAACAATGGAGATGCAAAACACATTGATGATGTTCTTTATGTTCCAAATATTACAAACAATCTCTTATCGGTGGGAACAATAGTTGATAAAGGTTGCTTGGTAATATTTCATGCAAATAAGTGTTGGGTGTTGAATGCTAAACAACCTTCCAAGGTGCTGGCAATGGGAACAAGAAATACTTCAAATGGCTTGTACTAGATGCAAATGGAGATGCAACAATTAACTACCTTGATGATGGAAACTAATTCAACAATAGCTGCAACAACTAAATTATGGCACAAAAGATTTGGTCATTTCCATTACCAAGGTTTACAAGTGCTATCAAACCTAGAACATTTGTGAGGGATGCCATTGATTTTCATGACATCAAACATTTGTAGGCACTACATGCTTGGGAAGCAACACAAGGAACATATACCAAAGGCGAGTCAACATAAAGCCTCTAGAATTAATGAAGTCATGCATGTTTATTTGTGTGGACCATTTCCCTCACAAATCTCTTGGTGGTTCAAGGTATTTTATTACCTTTATAGATGACTTTAGCAAAAAATCTTGGATTTATTTTTTTGCTACAAAGAGTCAAGAATTTGAAAAATTCAAGTTTTCCAAAGAACTTGTGGAAAAAAGTGAAGGAAAAAGTATTAAGATGTTGAAGATAGATAAGGGAGGTGAATTCTTGTCTAATGCATTCAATGCCTTTTGTGACCTTTACATAATACAAAGGCAGCTCACTATAGCACACACACACCAAAATGGTGTGGCAAAAAGGAAGAATCATATTATAGTATGAAGGGCAAGAACCATGGCAAGTGAAAGCAATTGTCCTCCACAATTATGGACAAAAACAATTAACACAACCAATTATTTGATCAATAGAAGTCCATCACAGTCCAATCACAGTCTCACTCTTGATCATGTGTATTTGGGAGAACCATTAAAATTAGATCATTTGAAGTCTTTGGTTGCATTGCATATGTCCATATTGAAAAATCAAAGAGCAACAAAATGAAATTAAAATCTTCTTAATGCATGTTTGTTGGATATGATGATAGTTCAAAAGGATATCGATGCTTCAATCCTTTGATAAAAAGGATAATAGTTAACAAAGATGTGGTGTTTGATGAACATCCATAGGACTTTTTTGTTTTCTAATTGAAAAAACCAAAGAATTGCCAGTAGGTTCGACCATACCATGAGCACATTGTTTCCTAATAATGGTGAGTTTACTGGATCACAACCATTGAAGTTTGTCAACATAGGAATGGATGAACCATTAGATGTATTACCTAATAGATCAATTGACGAATCAAGGGAACTTGTTGGAGACTTACAAGAGAATTTTGAAGAATTAACCATGCAACCACATCAATTAAGGACTCATGCTTAGACCTTTGTCCAAACATAGGTCTCTGGAAGGCTTTAGAGCATACCCATGCATTTCAAGGGCTACATAAATCTTGTTGGAATGAACATTCAAGAACCTATAGACTACTATGAAGCATCACAACTCTCAAGTTGGAGGGCAACAATGGATTCAAAATTAAATCAATACACAATAACAAGACTTGGGAACTAACAAAATTTCTAAGAGGTTTAAGGGTTATTCAAAGTGGGTATTCAAGGTCAAGAAAATAGTAAATGGGGAAGTGGACAAACTAAAAGCTATACTAGTTGCAATAGGTTTTCAACAATGTAGAAGATTGAACTTTGATGAAATTTTTGCCCCAACTGTCAAATGGCCAACAATTTGCACAATTGTGGCAATAACATCCAATAATCATTAAGTCATCAAACATTTTAATGTCAAAACAACTTTTTTGAATGGAGATATAGAATAAGAGGTTTTCATGTATTAGCTTGAAGGATTTGAAATGAAAGGAAAAAAACACTTGGTGTGGCATCTTCATCGGACTTTTTACGAGCTCAAGTAAGCATCATGATCATGGTACTCAAAGATTGACAAGTTCCTGCAAAATCAAGGCATAACAAGGAGCCAAGCATATCACAATTTGTATACTTTCATTGAATGCAATATTTACATAATAATGATCCTCTACATGGATGACTTACTATTAACGAGAAACCATGCAAAGAGACTTTTGGTGATTATTTTAATTATCTTACTAGTTTTTCAATTAGAAAGACACTAGTAGTTTATTGCTTAACCTTTGAATGAACTTAGAAAATATTGTAGTGACTATTTTGAGGTGTGATTCTTCTAGTGGACCGTTTCCAAGAACCATTTTTAAGGAACTTCTTCTTACTAGTATTTAGCTTTGTTGTTTGTGCTTTTGATTTTGTTATTTTTCGTATTCAGCTTTGCATGCAAGATAATAAAGTTAGAACAGAAGAATTCAATTTGATTTCAGGTCTTGTTGTAATCAGTGAAAACACCACATCAAAATGCGTCCTAGTACACTTTGGGTTTCACTAGATTTTGAATGAATTTGGACATTTTTACCATGATGAAACTGGTCAACCCCCTAGTGAATAGGGACTAGTTGTTACGGATAATGAATTAATTCACTAGTACCTAGTGAAATAAAATTATTCTTAAATGAAATACAAATTTACCAAATCATTCACTTACTAGTTAATTAACTAAGCAACATGGAAATCAATTAAATTTAAATTATTTAATATATAATATTATTGGTAATTCATGATTTTTAGCTTATGAATTATTGACATGTGTCATTACTTAAGCTAAGTTAAAAACCTAACTTAAGTATGTAGGCCATGTAATGAACCTAGGCATTTTATTTAAAAAAACTAAATAGGAAAATATTCGGTCAACTTACCACTATTGACCACACACACAACATTTGGGAGGTTTCATCCTTTAACCTTTATAATGAAGGCAAACACCCTTACCATCAAGCCACCTCACTTGTTGTGATAATATGTAACATTGCATTTTATTTATCAAATATTTCATTTTAAACATTACAAAAACATAAACTTTGAAAATTCATATTTTATTGAATTTTTGTCCAAATGAAATTATTTAAGTTTTTTTTAAAAAAATTCAATAATGTACATAATTACATTTATTTCCTTTTGAAAGTGTAAAATCATTTGAAGAATTTTTTTTTGAATATCATTATTCGATAACATTTCAATGACCATTCTTTTGAAACAAAAAAATGTTTAATAAATGGATAATTTTTTAATTAATATAATAATACTACCTATGTTAGGCTACTTTCAACTATTATAAGGTTATTTTTCATTAATTTAAGTTATTTCACCTTACATTATTTATGGCTATTAATGGCTATTTTAATTATTTTTGGCTATTTCACCTTAGGTTATTTTTGGTTATTTTATGTTAGTTTTGGTTATTCTAGGCTATTTCACATTAAGCTATTTTTTTTTATTATAAGTTTTTTTTGTTATTGTAAGTTATTTCACCTTAGGTTATTTTTGGTTATTTTATGTTAGTTTTGGTTATTTTAGGCTATTTCACATTAAGCTATTTTTGTTTATTATAAGTTATTTTTTGTTATTGTAAGTTATTTCACTTTAAGTTATTTTTGTTTATTGTAGATTATTTCACCTTGAATTATTTTTGACAACTCTAAGCAATTCCAATATATGGTTATTAGTGGTTATTTTATTCATGGCTATTGGTTATTCTTTTATTGGGGCTATTAGTGACTATTAATGGTTATTTTATTAATGGCTATTGGTGGATATTAGTAATTATTAATGATTATTATATTAGTGGCTAATGATGGTTAAATTACCATAGGCTATTGGTGGTTATTTTAATGGTGGCTATTACTGGCTATTTTATTAATGGTTATTTGTGGTTATTTTAGGTTATATTACGATTATTGGTGGTTATTGTATTGTAAGTTATTATTGGTTATTTAATGTTATATTACGATTATTGGTGATTATTCAATTATAAATTATTATTGGATATTCTAGGTTATATTATCATAGGTTATTGGTAGTTATTCTATTGGAGGTAATTTTAAATTATTTTCATAGGTTATTATTAACTATTTTAAGTTATTTTATTTTAGGTCATTATATTATATTTTAAATTATTTTAAGTTATTATATTTATGATAAAATAATTTATAATAACATTGAGTAGAATGACCTTGAATAACCTAAAGTATAACTTGAAATAACATATATTAACTTAAAATAAAATAACCTAAGGTATAACTTAAGGTTAGTTGAATAATTTAATTTTAAATAATTAAAAAACCTATAATAAACTAGTTATGATACCTTAAGGTATAATAATGTATAATAATTTATAATAGCCTATAACGATTTATAATAACATAGAGTATAAGTTAGAATAATTAAAATAACCTAAAATAATGTAGGGTATATCATAAAATAACACATATAGGGTATTTAAAACAACATAAAAATAAACCTATTTATTACAGTAAATTATAATAGTGAATTATGTTAACTAATAGTGAAACACAATGTTTACATAGTGATATTATAGTGAAATAATTTTAATTAGGGTGAAATCACTAAAATGTAATGAACTTATTTCACTTTTAAGGTCCCATAATGATTTAGGTTAATGAACTACACCCCACTTTTATAGTAGCGAAAGGAGAAAAACTATAATCAGTACACTTAATGCATGAAAAAACCTCAATTGTTTGGTTATCCTTGATTTTAAACCTTTTATTTTTATGCAAAATTATTGACATGGAAAAACCACCTTGGTTCCTCTTATACAATCTAAAGGTGTGCATTGATTTGCAGAAGAAATGGACAATGAATCAACATACAAGAGTTCTTGGCAAATGGATGACACTACATACATGTTCATTGGCATTAAGTGTAGAAGCATTTGTGCGGGCCAAAATTGCTCGTGGCTTGGCTACCTTCTTTGGTAAGGGTAGCCTATTAGCTCCAGGTTCTTTTCAATCATGAACATCCTACCAATGCCATATGTTACTTTGAACATCCAACTAATCCAGAAACACCTTCAACATGCAATGATCCATCTTATGCTTCTCATGTAAAGTTGATATTTACATAGCAAATTTCTTTTTAACATTACACATCATGTCTTTCATATGATTCTCCATCATACATGTGGAAAAGTGCACATGAACAACAAAATTTCAACATGTAATTGAGAAATCCCCATCCCTGGAATGTTAAGGTTCTGAAAGCAAATCCGAGTTCCACATCCATACTAATTATTTTTTGATTTATTTATTACATGAAAAACAATTGATTGTGCTACAAGACAATATTCACAAAATAAGTCTGTAACTTTATCCAAAACAACATCATGTGAACCCTAACCCCCATCAACTCTGTCACATTGATCTATTTTTCTTTCACTTACAATTTCATTCCTTTTTTTTGCACAAGTAATGCATTCATGATTGCTATACAATTGTGTGCTCCAATTCTAAAAACCTCGACTTTTGATTTTTTCACAAAGGATTGAGTAACTCAAAGGAAGGAAATCGAAGTATATACAAGGAAAATCACCTCAAGAAATGATCTTGTCACTTTCAATTCCAACATCAACATGTTAGAGGAGGAGGAGGAGGAGGAGGAGGAGGAAATGAGGAAAGCAAACAACTTGTATCTTCTCTCAAAAATCCAAACAATTTTCAAATCGAAGTTGCATCCTTCCAAACTAACCAAAATCATCAAAAAGAAAGGAAAACCCCCAAAAATGAGCATGATGCACAACCACAAAACAAAATTCCCATTCCCTTAAAAAGAAGCTTTTAGGATCACATAATGAATGAAGAGAAAAAATGTAATGGCAATAGTCACATAGGTACTTATAAAAAGGGGCTTGCGAAAACTAACACACTTCCACACAACATGTAAAAAAAGGCTAGCTCTCTATCCCTCTCCCCCTCTCTTTTTCTAGCCTCCCTTTTGGCTCCTTCCCCCTATTCAAATCCACAATAAAAATCACAATAAGAATATCTAAATTCATAAAAGCTTGAGTCCTCATCTCTTCCTCCTCTTTAGCAATGTAGGGAAAACAAATGTGCAACAACCAAAGACATTTTGGAGAGAAAAAATCAAACAATGTGTCTTTCCATACTTAGTTTAGTCAAAGATGTGTCTTTTTGTATTTAAAAAAATTAGGGTGCACAAATATACATGGCTTGAGGCCATAGACTCCAGAGAAATCCAAAGAATAAAACTAAGCCCAATGTGAAAATCTGCATTGACTTTGATTTTGTTTCATTAAGTGACCTTAATGAGACAAAATCCACTTGAATTAACATTTTACAAGAACTTATTTATAATCAACCATCATCCATTTCCATTAATTTTTTTCCATTTTTAAAGTTTTGGATTACACATATATGTGCAATATGGGTAAGTATATGTGAAATGCAATAAAAATATGGGAAAAGGATGGGCTCTTCAAAATTAACTTTCAAGAAGAATTATAAAACCAAAATTAAAAAATTAAACACGATAATGAGCAATAGGAATTTTTTTTTCCCCAATTGCACAAAAAGTTCAAAAATGGAATGGCCTCCAATTGATTCCAAGTAGCCAAATTTTCATTGGTGGGGGTCAAAAAAAAAAATGTATTTTCTACCAATGAACATGTAACCAATTGAAATCCATAATGGAAATTTAATTTGGCAATTATGTTATAATGTAAAATAATCAAAAATTCAAATCAATTCAAGATAATTCAATTTGAATTTTGTGTGATCACCATAAGGAATCATGTCCATACCAACCTATCATCACAAATTTAGATGCGATGAATTAATAATGAAAGTTGTGTGAAGTTCATTTATTTATAGGTTTGTACATTTTACACATGAATATCATGTGTTGAAAACATGTTTGACACACAAAAAAATGTGTTAATGGATTTGAAATATGAACTTATGAATGAACAAATGTGACATGAATTTTTCATTTTCCTATAAATCCATGTATCAAATATGCTTTTTATGTATTAGATTGATGTATGAAACGTACTAATTATGAATGAACAAATTTTGCATAATTTTCATTATTAAATTGTTAGATGTTAAGTTTGTGATGATGCGTTCACGACTTGTGTCCAAATCAACCATTTTTGTGACTATTGATGTAATTATCCTACATAACACCATAGTAAAAATTACTTGTAATCGCATATTCAACTACAAATGGTTTTAAGTCCCATATGCAATTATGGTTAGCCATTACTATTAATTTAAATGAAAATGAAAATGTAAAGTGCATTCATATCATTCATGATTAGTGATGTCCAACATTAAATGAAAACTTGGTTATTTTGCAATTGGTAAAATAGTTCATAAGTGATTAAACAACACATGACTTCTTATGCAACTTGAATTATGACAATATATTTTGGTTGCAAACATACATGTGTTTATGGTTAATGAATGCATGTAGCATGTTATATTAACTTAAATAGTTTAAGCCTAGTCAACCCCTAGGTACCTTAGGTAATTTGGGCAAATCTAAAGTGTGCCTTAAGGTAGTTTAGACATAGTATTACAAAAATGTGACTTTATGACTAAACATTTTTGTTATGTTTAAATAACCTAAAATAAAATAGCAAAAAATAGCCTAAAGTAGAATGATTTGAAATAGCCATATATTTAAAAGTAGAATAGTAAAAAATAACTTGGTGTAAAATTGACAATAATAGTTTATAATGAGTTAAGGTTGAATAACCTATAAAAGTCTAGGGTAGATTATATTAGAATACCTTAAATTTATAATAACCCACAACAATTTAAAATAATCAAATAGTTAAAATAGGTAGGTGAAGCCACATAAGTGGGAAAGGACGAAATGTTCATAATTATGTGATGACAAAAACTATCACTTGTTTAGTGGTGAACCAATTCCAATGTGAACATGTTTAAATTAACTTGTGGATTGTGTATAAGACTCAAGTTTTGTGATCTCTAATCCCTCTTTGGAGACTTGAGATTCCAAAACATAATGTGATATGTTTTGTAGGTTCTTCATGTGTTTATGTAGTTTTTCATTACACATGGTGTTTGTGTTTTCATTTTTTATGTTTTTGGGTTTGGATTCATGTGTATTACAGGTGAGTTCATTTTGGTTTGGATATGGTGTAAAATTTAGGGTTTTATTTATTATGTGTTGTGTGTGTCATGACATTCACAGTTGTAGGCACCGATGTGGTAGCACATGACATAAGAAAAGGAAGAGAACACCATTTCACTTACAAAATTAATGCATTGGATTTCTTATTTGAATGATATTATTTTAAAATTTTGTACATTGATGCATGTGATGTTTCATTCAAACTTTCTATTGACTCAGGGCCAAAGAGAATGTTGCACCAAATTCTAGGACATAGAAATATTGTCAATTATTGAACATTTATTTTGCAATGTGGATTAGCCTAAAGCAAGAAGCTCAAATGTTTCCACTATTTTTATTTTTATTTTTTCATCTTTTTAAATTAAATTTCTTTTTTGACATTTCAAATCAATAATTTCTAGAAAATTTAACATTTTCTATAATGGTTTAATTATTGTTGAATTTGAACATATATTTTGATACTAAAATTAAAATGTAATTACTAACGCCCACCAAATTGCATAAAAATAGCAAATTCCCAAGACTATTAACACACATGCATGTTTTTAGGACAAACGATGTCCAAAATCTTCAAATAACTAGAATTCTCAAGAAATGTAACTAAATCAACCATGCAATCCCATTTTCTTACAATGTTGGGTTTTCTCTTTTGTATTCTTGCACACTTCCAATTCACTTGGTATGTGTGTTTGAACTTTGAACCATGCCATGAACCATGCCCATACCTAACTTGTTTCCATTGCCTTGCCCCAACATTGATACCTACCCAATGTTTTGCGGATATTTCAAGCCAAAAAAAGTTGAAAAGATAAATTTGGACATATTGTTATGCAAAAGAAGTAATAAAATAAAATAAAATAAAATGGATAAAGGATAGTGGTAGGAAAACATTTGGAAACATTAATTATACTAATATAGAAAGCAATTGGCTTTCTTGATGATGAGTGTGTGTTGTTTTGGATGTTTCCACTCAGTAGAAGTACAAAAAGATGGAAGTGGAAATATGGACACTAGAATGGAAATGAAAACGAGGGGCCAATTTTACCATAAAACACATGGATGAAGAACAATGGGTTGTATGGATGTTTCATCCCAACAACAGTAGTAAGGGATGGAAGTGGAAAGAAAAAATGGTGAAACACGAGAAATATAGAGAGTCCAATCTGATTACTATAGAAAACAAATGCCTTTGTGGATGATGATGATGATGATGAAAAGAGTGCATTTATGGATGTTTCACCTTGACAAAAGTACTAAAAGATGCAAGTGGAAAGAGGATGATGAAACGTAAAAGAAAAAAGTAAGGCCAGGAAAAGACAGGAGGAGGAGGAGTTGGAGGAGGAGACTCAGGATGAAAGTAGAGAGAATTGTATTATACTATTATGAACTGCCTTCGTGGATGAAGAATGCTGTGCTTTATGGATGATTCACCTCAACAGGCAGTACCAAAAGATGGAAATGGAAAGAGGACGGTGGAAACGTAAAGGAAATAGAGTCTAACCTTATTACTACAACAGAAAAGGTAAACGCCTTTGTGGATGAAGACGAAAAGCCTGCTTTTATGGATGATGTTTCACCTCAACAAACGTAGAAAAAAGAGGCCAGGAAAGACAAGAGGGAGGATGAGGAGACAGTGGATGACAAGTAGAAACAATTATATTTTTATGAATAATTGACTTGGTGGATGAAGAATACTGTGTTTTATGGATGTTTCACACCAGAACAAGCAGTTCTAAAAGATGGAAATGCAAAGAGGATGGTAGAATGGTAAAAGAAATAGAGAGTCCAGTTGTATTACTATAGAAAGCAAATGCCTTTTTGGATGAAGATGAAGAGCCTGCTTTTACATTTATGGATGATGTTTCACGTCAAAAAAAGTAGCAAAGGAGGCAAATGGAAAGAGGACGGTTGAACGTAAGTAAAAGAAAAAGGTGAGACCAGGGACGAGAGCAGGAGGGTTAGGAGACGACGACGACGACGACGACGTGCGTGGCATTGCGCAATTGCGTTGTTGCGTCTTTCCTCTGGGATTCTTCAGATCTCGCTTGCACTAGGCGCGGATTCTTGCTCTTTTCTTCAGCATTTCGTCTCTGGATAGCTGTTAAGATTTTTTTTGGGAGGGGAAGTGGAAGTGGATTTTGGCATTTCGAGTCCAGAAAGCTTTTCAAAGACGCGCCCGGGGGTGGCGGGGGAGGCAGACTCGGGAGCGGAATGGGGATCTTCATCTCCAAGCTCTTTGCATCCTTGTTTGGGGACAGGGAGGCGCGAATTCTCGTGCTAGGACTCGACAACGCCGGAAAGACTACCATTCTTTGTATCCGCGTACTTGCTCTCCTCGCATTTACATGTCTTGTGGGAGCGTGGGTTTTGTTTGTTTGTTTGTCTATTTGTTTGGTTGGATGGTTTCTGGTTGTCTCAGTAGTGGCATTGCGCTGATTTCGAATCTCTCGGTCTTCCGAGCCCTCCTCTCTGAATGCACTATCTTTTGGGGCAGAAAATGGAATCATCAAACATCCGACGTCAGGAAAGAGTAGAAGAAATGATGCAGGCGTTAGTAGTGTAATTGCGGAAGCCCTAATCAGGATATTCTATTACAGCCTCTTGCTTCGATGTTTGAAGATGTTTTTTTTTTTTGTTGCGGATTTTTTAGTGCTGTTTTGTGCTGTCTATACGTTATAATGTCCTTAATCCGGCTGGGCAGATCGGTTGCAAGTCGGCGAAGTTGTGTCAACTATTCCAAGTGAGTATTTTCAGCCGAATCCTGAGCTATATAGGGCACACTTTTCTGCAATCATAGCAACCTTTTGAGATTACTCAGACGATGAGCGTCTTGTTCACTTGCGACTTCCCGAGCCAAACTTTCCGGGGGTCTTGTGTGGAAAACTTAGCCTAATTTACTAGACTAACAATTTTCTCTTATCTTCCTTGTCTGTGTGAAATCTGTGACGTAAAACCAAGGCCTCAATTTTTGCAATTGAGAAAATTGGAGGGACATGTTGCAAGGGCACATGGATTGAGAAAAGGGAAGGGACTCCACATGTCATATGTGAAGCCTGCCTTCTTTGGAATTGATAACTAAGGATTCATTGTCTTTTGGGTTTGATTGGCAGCAATTGGATTCAATGTGGAGACTGTACAGCACAACAATATCAAGTTTCAAGTCTGGGATTTAGGTCAGTTACAAGTCCTTGCTCCTCAATAGTTCCTGCATGCTTTACATGCACTGTCAAGTCATACACAAGTTAAGATCTGTATGACATGTTGAACATCACAAACTTCTCACTTCTAGTATGCCAACATGAAGGTCCACAGATTCTGCAAACGAGAATCCCCTAACTCTAGTCTTGTCAGGTTTGCTGGACTATCATGGATTAGTATCCTGTATCTAATCATTTGAAAGAGAACTGAAAAACATAATACTTACTATTGTACCAGATGATGAACTTTTCATTCTACTGCTCACCTTCTATTCTATAGATTTACCTGGCTTTTCAAGTTCTGCATGCTACTTCAGACAAGTGTAAATTCATGTACACAAGTGCCCTTTGGGCAGATACACTCAGCTGGGTGGGCAAGTGAGTGAGCCTAGAATAAGGCCTTGACTTGTATGCACTTGATTAGTGAACAGGGTAGGCTATCCAACATGAAATGCTGTGCAATCTTCCATGCAGGCCTATGGGACTTAGGGCTACACAGATGGATGTCAGACTCCAGGAGGGTTTGACAGTATCTTATGTTCCTGAAGCAAGCTGCCAATCCCATGACACAATGTGGTGGCTGATATGACATGGGGGATCAGTAACACTCACAGCATTTACCGCAAGTGCACAGTTGGTTCAATTCTTGTTGTAAGGAAGTTCGCTTTCATCTGACCAACTTTTTTCTCTGATGGCAGGGGGCCAGACAAGCATCAGGTAATGAGCTTGGGTAGTTCCTTTCAATTTTGCAGGAGTGTTGTGTGTTTGACAGCCATCTTGCACTAGGGTAAGGTGGCAGGGATGAAATCTGAATCATGCTCACAAACTATGCAGACCGTATTGGCGATGTTACTTTCCAAACACTCAGGCAGTCATATATGTGGTAGATTCAAGTGATATCGAGCGCATGTCAACAGCTAAGGATGAGTTTCATTCCATTCTTGAGGTAGTGTAAGTGCTCATCAAGACCATACATATGTATTATAATTTTTGTAAGTTGGTCCAGCTGTGTGCCAGATCACAACTAAGTATTTGGTTAAGTGATAGAACTTATCCGTGCCACAAATTCCAGCTTTTGTCATTATCAAACCTAAAGCAGAGAGGATTCTTATACCAATGCTGTCTTTATACAACTGCTACATGACAAACTCCAGCATTTACATCTTCACCAGAGCAAGGTCTTGTGATGCATACCAGTTAAGAAGATGTGGTAATATGACATTTCCAGTTCAGAAGAATTAGTATAATTGATGTCGCCCTTTTGGCAATGGACAGGAGGAAGAGCTGAAGGATGCAGTGGTGCTCATCTATGCAAACAAGCAGGTTGATTTTTATGACAAATCTCTGCAAATATGTTTGCTGTTGAACTCAGATGCTGACAAGGGATGGGCAGGAAGGTACTTTCCAGCAAAGATTGAGCCAGGACTATGGCAATCCTAGAAGGACGATGGTTGCAAATGTTGATTAATTTGGTTTGAAGGATGTTGTGAAGCTTGAACTGCCAGATTTAGTGCCGAGGCATTTGTTACTGATTTTAAGCAGGGTTGTGTAAGCACAGGACTTGCCTGGAGCTCTTGATGATGCAGCTGTTACAGAAGCTCTTAACTTGCATAAGATCAAGAATAGACAATGGGCCATTTTCAAAACATCAGCAATCAAGGGTGAAGGTCTTTTTGAGGGCATGGATTGGTATAAGTTCACTCTCTTATGATTTGATCAGTTCTGATTTCAAGCACAATATTTGTTTGTTGCTAGCTCAAAGCCTAGAACTGTGGGCCATGGAATCCTTCATTTGAAATGTTCAGTGTCTCTTACTGGAAGTTAACCTGTACCCCACAAGGCACATGGTGCTGGGGTTCAGTTCTGGTGCATCAACTGAATGGAAGCCTTCATTCTAGGCAAATGTAGTCTTTGCATTCATGAGTCCTGTTTGGTCAAGAATTTGATTGTGTTGTTCTGGTGGCAGGCTCAGCAACACTTTGAAGTCAGGAGGCAGATAGTGTGTAGCATTGTGTAAGGATTTTCTTGCCTCTCCTACTCCATATTCTAATCATTAATCTTAAAAGCAGTAATTGCAGAACATAGTGGTTGGTGGTGGGACCATCAGTAGTGGCATTTTTCACACAGGTGCTACAAACAAAATGAACCATTACACACCAGTGGTTTCTAGCAAATGGCATTTGTTATTTTGTGCAGGGAGGTGGTATTCTACAACACTGGGAGGCAAGGGGGGCTGTGTGCCTTATTTGTGGACCTAAGACAAGTTAGATGGGACTCCAGGGATGTAGGTAGGCTCAGGCTTCCATTACACTTGCATCATTGACACCTGCGTACCCCCAAGTACAAATCTTTTCAGGAGTTCATGAATTCTGGAATTGTAGCAATGTCTAGAATGCCATTCAAAGTTTCCATTCCTATCTGTTTTCATTGATAATAGAAAATGCACTGATGAAATTGAAGCTTGAAATGCGTAATGTTTGCCAAGCACAAAGGTCAAAAGTCAAAAACCTTGTCTAAATCAAGCATTTCTGTATGGCAAACTTGATATATTCCTGTGCCAAAATTGCTCATTCATTTTCTGTTACTTTCCCTCTCTTATTGTCTCCTCTTAGAATATCAGCAAGCTTGCATTGTGGCTGGCTCCACCAAAAAAGGTGATTCCAAGATGGGTGTGTGGTCCAATGATGAAGTGTATGGAGGCTCCTGAAACTGATCTTGCAATCATTATGAAGGAGATTTCCAAATGGTTTGCAATTTCCTCTAAAATTGCAACAAATGTTGACACCAAGATTTGTCAGCAACAAAGGAAGGAAACTACAAGGGTAAGATTTACCTCATTTTCTGCCCCAACTTGGTAGAACAATAACTTGTCAAAGGTGGGGATCATTGTTGGAGGTCTCCTAGAGCATGGTAAATGTCAATGTGGGTCCATTCATTGAACCGCCTTTTCTCATTCACTAATTTTCACATGCTTTTTGAAGATATTCAAAATGGAGAGCCTACGGCTTATGCCTAGAGATTACTAGGGGGTGCCTAAACCCTAAATTTTGAAAGTTCAAACGGTCCTATGCAACTAGGACCCCTTGTAACCGAGGTTGTGTCTTAAGGACTTCCTTTGCATCTAGTTGCCACATAATGGTCACGTTGTAGTGTTTGATTGTCTAGGGATACCGTCATGTTGTTCAAATTGTTTACATACTGCAATGTTAGAAGGTGATTGAACTATTGTATAATATTTTACACCGTTCAAAGGATTAACTTTACTCTATTCTTGAAGAGAATTCTTTTTTGGTGCCAAGAACAATAACAAGGCCATCATGAGGTTGTTGCCATTAACTTCGTAAACAAGTCAAGAACCCTAGGACACAAGCTAGGCAATGGTTGGGCTTTTGGAAAAACACGTGTTTCTGTTAAAGGTTACCCTAAGTTTATACCAAGTCTAGCCCCTCTTTCATACCATGTTGGCATCCTATTTGTCTCTTCATTCACACTTTGATGTTACCCATAAAGTTTCAAAAAGTCGTGATCAAAGACAAAAATTCAACATGGGATTTTCAAAGGGTGCACCAAACACAATTTTTTTTTTTAATCACAAAATACTCAACTTCAATCTATGGTATATATAGGATTTTTAGTCTACTCAACTTCAATCTCTAGTTTATATAGGATTTTTAGTTGTAAGGTTATAGGGTTATAGGCTTGAGCTTTAAGGTTTGGATTATAGGATTCACCTTAGTGTTGAGATCTTAAGATTGACTTTTTGAAGTTGAGGTTAGGTTTGAGACCTAAGGTTTTAAGGTTGAACTATAGAGGTTTTTGGATTTAAAGGTCTAAATTTATGCTTTAGGTTTAGGGTTTATGTTTTGGGTATTTAAGGTTTGATTTTTGAGGTTTTTAAGGTTTAATTTAAAAATAAAATAAAATAAAATTGGTCCTTCAAAGTTTCATCCACAAAAGTAAATTTTGGGTAAACTAATCGGCAATCAATATATAGATTTTCCTTCAGATAAAAGCATGAATAAGTTGAGAGTCATGTTTCTTACCCCATATTGTAGGTTCCAAAGTGCATGTTATATGGAGCAACCATGGTGCATAGGTGGAAAGACTCGACAATCTACTTAGAGACCTTTCTTTTAAAAAAGTCTTTGCTGTATGCAAAACAACAAATTTGAATTATTGTGTCTCTTCCATCTCAATCTCCACAACCTTTATGGCTACCATAAATTCTACTATTTGTTTGGAACACCCACACAAGACAACACACTCGTTCTTAAACCTAAACCAAATAACAAAGGACAGTTAATAGAAGGTTAGGTTGCATCACAAGTTTGGTTCACTAATTCTCAAATCAAAATCACCACAAAACAACAAAATATATTTACCAACCTTTCAAGTGAATTGCGCAATGTTGATTCATTAGCTTTAAATTTTTTAAAAATCACCTCAAACCTCAGAGCAAATCTATAGACCTTCCAAGGGGTTTTGAAAGGTCATTAATTGGTTCTAGGATAAAAGAAATCACCTTAAACAACCAAAACAAATATATATAAAAAGTAAGGATGAATTTTTTGCGTTCATAATTATAGAATCGAAACATAATGTCAACTATGAGCTTTAGGTCCCATGGTTTTTGAAAGCTCCTACTTAGCTACAAAATTAAAAGAAAATGATAAAGAGGTCCCAAATTAGTTACAAACCCCCCATGGGGTTTTTAAAGGTTCCTACCTTGTTATAGAGTCAAAACAAAATGACAAAGAGGTCCCAAATGAAATTGCAGACCCCCATGGAAGGCTCTTGCCTAACTACAAAACAAAAACAAAGTGACAAAGAGGTCCCAAGTGAGTTTTAGAACTCCCGTGGGGTTTGAAGACAGATATGTAACTATAAAATCAAAACAAAATGTCAAAAAGATCATCAAAATAAGACATCAAAGACATTTCAAACGAGTTGTAGAATTCCTTTAAGTTAGTTATAGAATCAAAATGCTTACCACAAATGCTAGGTATCATTCATTTATGCAAACCTCCCAAGTGTTTTTGAAGGTTCCTAGGACCAAAACATAATCAAAATAAAAACCACAAAGGCCCCCCAATCATAAAAGCCACTCTCCCAAATGTTTTTGAAAGTTGGATGAGCATAATAGAGTCAAAACACAAATCACAAAGGCTCCCATTTATCAAGGCAACCCTCTCAAGTGTTTTTGAAAGCTCCTAGGACCAAAACAAGTTCAGAATACTAATCACAAAGGCTTTCATTCATGAACCTTTGAAATTGAACTTGGGTGCAAAATCATATTTTGTGCCCCATTGGAATATAATGTAAAAAAATTGAGTTATCTTTTGCATCTTGACCCATGTATCTCTAGAACATACACCACCATGGTAATTCAAAAACTTTACAAATAACTTCAATATCTTGAACAAGTTTGGAAAACATTTATAGCAAGGAATTAAGTTCATTCACAATATTATTAATTGGTTGACAATATTGTCCTCAACATCTTAGTGTGTCCCACAATGCAAAATCTCTTGAATCTATTTGTTAGTTCAATGCAATGCCCTTGCCCATTGAAACTCCAAATTGAGAAAATTCCATTGCTCTTCCTTTTTGTTTTATTTCTCTTATGTTCCCAAATGGTTCTCAATAATTCATCATTATTTACACCAAATCTCAAAATTGTTGGGGAAATGGGTTAAGTAGATAGGCTTGAAAGTAGATAGGCTAAAATAGATATGTTATTAAATTATTTTAATATAGATAACATGGACCATGAAAAGACATATGTTAATTTGCCTTTTCAATAACATGGACATGAAAATGCACATGTTAATTTGCCCTTTCATATCCATGTAATTTAAATGCCACTTGGTGCACGTTATTAGTGACATCTAGAAATCTAACAACCAATAATGTGTATTTTATAATAATTTCTCAACAATAGAATTTTCTCTCCAATCCAGGTGATTCTTGGTGTGTTACAAAGTCATTACTATGAGCTTTCTCGTGCACTAAAGATCAACTATATTTGGCAAAATCAATTTGTTTATTAAAATGATTCAAAATTCCACTTTGTAAAAATTCTTTCAAAGATTCAATTTTAGAGATTGACGAATGCCAACAACACCACATCAATGGCATTAAATTCCACACTAACAATTCAATTGGCAATACAAAATTGGATGGTCCGTTTCAAAAGTCCAAATGATGGTGAATCAACAACTAGCCTTTGAAGGACAATGTCTGAAGTTTAGTTTGGTGGGTATTTGAATTGGCAAATTTGGGACAACATATGATATGAAGAGTTTGGATGTGCTTGAGCACACAAAGTATAAATTGTGCCTCAACTTGTGGATTTCTCCATAGATTCAAAAGTGTTGGGCAACAAGATACATGATAGACCATGGTGAGTTATGTTCAATAAAAATTGTTGCAATTCTTCTTATTAAAGTATACTCATTCTCAGAGACACTAAACAAAAAGATTAAAAGCTAGTTCAAAACTTAAAAGGACTTATAAGTTGTAAAATTCAAATGTTCATTGTTAGGTTCAAGTAAGTGCAAGTTATGAAAATTCAAAAAAAAGTTCATAATGGCAAATTCCATATCCCATATCTTCCAAATTGAAAGATGAATTCAATCTCATATGAATGTTTTTATTTATGCACCATGAGCCCAAATCATACTACAATATGTGATAAACTAGGTGCCGGTGCTCTACTTTCCCATGTAGGGCCTTGGACCCCTCACCTTTGGGTTGCTTTGTATTTGATGACTCTTTTACTACCTCCATTGCCTCTTTCAACCTAAAAGCTAGGCTAATGCCAAAACTTTTGACCTTGAAGAGTATGTGTCAAGCAAATCCTGGTTCATTTGATTTGCCTAGGGATGTGGCAAATCATTACCCTAAACCCTAAACCCTACCATATCTTGGCCAAATCTATCAACCAAGAAGTGGTGGAATCCAAGTCTAGTGGAAGCATGAACTAGTGGCCCATTGATTTGTGTAGATTTTGCCAGAATTTGCTCCAGAGGGTAGGCTATGTCCCCAAGAAGACATATAGATGCCAGAACTGATTTTTGCTTGAATTAGGCTAGAACCTCTAGATAGTAATCTAGAACTCTTGATAAGGGTAAAGATTTGTAAACTATTCTTCAAACACACTTCCCCAAAGAATACATCCATGTTGAACCCTTCTTATCATTGATAAGGGCAAAGAATTGTGCTTGAGTCCCTCCTTGATAAGGGCAAATCTCTTCAAGGTTCACCACATGGGCATTGGGGACTAGTTCCACAAGTGAACCTTACCCAGTTTCACTTATTTTATTGCTACACTTAAAATTGGGGATGAAATAGGATTATTGGGTGGTCAAACTAGGGCCCAAAGACAGGGTGACTTTCAGGATAATTGTAATGTGCGGGAAGGATAATTGTTTTATCACCCTAGAACTTTTTTAATTAGTCTATAAATCATCACCTCTCAACTTGGCAAATTCTTTGCCCAATATTTATTGTAAAAATGTTGATTTTTTTTTGTATGGGTTTATTTGTTGTTGGAGATCAATTCAAGGTGAATAAAGTTCCAACTTTTTGGTGCTTGCGGAGTTTATCCTAAGGTTATTACTCTAGAGTTTCATCTTCATGTTTTGAGGTTTTAGAACATGCAAATTTTTTAAAAATAAAAATACAATGTTGAGTTGAAGCCAAGTTTTGATATTGTTAAGTGCCGGTCTAGAAATGCACCACATCATTCCTACAAATTGTAGTCTTCCTTCAGCACTTCTTTGCCAAATATTTATGTATATTAGAAAATGAGGTTTGACAATTTAAATTTAAAAAAAATTCAGAATTTCAACAGTCCAGGAATAAGTGTGCAAAATGCATCGTGTCGTGGGCATTTGTAATAATAACCTAATGGTTTTCAATTTTCAACAATTTCAGCAAATATAAATTTAAAAAATTCAATTTCTTCAGCTAGACCTTTGGCAAAATTGTTTTGTGTCAAAAACATCAGTCGTCGTAGGTATGATAATCAGAAGGAATTTCAATAAAATTATGAAAGTGTTCATTACAGGATTTACATTAATGTAACGGCCTTTCCCATTTTACTATAATTTGGAATCAGATTAAAACATGATACTTCTAACCGCTTAAATAAATTTTCATGCATGCATGTCTCTGCAAATATAATTGGGGGAAACCCAAGAGAGAAGGTATGGGTCCAAAACTCAGTTCCACATGGAGCTTAAACTGTATGTGAAGAATCTGTACTGATCTTCCTTATGAAGAAGTGGCTGATGGGTGACTTCGTAAATCCTTCAAATACGGCTTCCAAATCTCCACACAATGATGGTGGACAAAAGGTTTGCTCTGTTTTTAAATTACTATCTTTTTATGAAATGATTTCAGATCGGACTTTGTCAGGTGTGCAATGCACAAAGTACACTGGCAGAAGCATGGTAAGAATATGTTGAAAGCTCCTCCATTGGTGAATATACCATGCAGCAACATTCCAGGAACCTTTGGAGAGTGTGTCATGGGTGGTGGGTTTGATTCTAAAAGAGTCCAGGCTCCAGAGATAGGTCAGAAAAGACAGGCTCTCTAGAGATAGGTCAAAAAAAATAGGCTCTAGAGATAAGTACATTTTTGAAAGGCTTCCTAACTGAATCCGTCGTACAAGACGTAACTAACTGAATGCCCAACTTGGTGCCTTGAGTGAACCAATACCTACACTCCTACTACCATGGCAGAATTATTTTGGGTTGCTTGTAAATGTTAGAACTGTTTGTTTGCAAAGACTAAATCCTGAGTTCAGATTTAACATTTTCTTGGTGTTGGGTAAGGCCTCTGTGAGGGCATTACCAGAAGAGAGGCCTCTGTGACCCATGTGAGGCAAGCTTAGCCAAGGGGCCTTACAAAACATTCAGACTTGTCAAAACTTTTGAAATGGGTGAGATGATCCAAGAAATCTCAAGGCAGATCAATCTACAAGGCTAAAAACTGGAAGATCACTGCACACAAATTGGATATACCTTGCCAAAAAAACAAACAAAAGATACTTCCCTACAATGAAAGAAATTTCTTGAAAATGGAAGGCCCTGGCATTTCCGGGCAGGTCAAATTCCACTTTAGAACATGCGACCCAAATATGCTAGTAAATTAATCCTCATCAGATCTTTAATGACATATAACTTCTGAAAGGCTGACTTGGGACTAAAGTCTTTGGCATCTTAAGTAATAATTTATTAGCTATCCTAGAATTGAAGGATATATTTTGAAAGACTTGTTGGATTTAGATAACCAAAGTGCATGATTTTTCTTGATACCAAATTACAAAAATACCAAATTGTATTGCAAATGTAAGTATTTATAATATAGAAGAAGGGTCTATTAGGAGACCTTTTTCCTATGGAAAAGGTTGCAGTGATAGTGATACTGTATAGGGATAACATTGCAGTGACAGAAACAATAAGGAAGGATAGATTGATGGATAATTTTCATCTGGTGCAAATTACTTTGACAAATTGGATTGTATTTTTTGGATTGAGTAAGTTATTATTCTTATGACATCATTGTGATGTCAGGGAACATGATTTTTTCAACACTCCGAGGGATCAAAATATACAAAGAAAAAAATGTGTCAATGCTTTATGATTATGAAATAAGATCTATTCTGAATGAAAATCACATAAAACACATTGAAAAAAGATGGGGCCAAAAGCTAGTGGACCAAAGTGCAATACCGTGACCTTTACTTTATACATGAAGTTGTGCACATGTTAGCAAGTGTGTGAGGGCCCTAGCGAACCATACACCTTTACACTTGATGACCCAAAACACTTAGACAACACTCTGTAAGAGCATGCATGCTAAGTGGAGTCGGTAAGTTGGCCTTTTCAGTTATAATTTGTATGAAGATTTATAATTAAATAGTGTAAAACTCCTGTGGGCTCATAAATATGCCCATGTTAGCAGGAGTTTGCAACAAGGTCAGTAAAAAGCAAATGACTATCCTATAATGATCAGCCCAGGTGATACAATTTGAAGAGTCTATACTGCATGGAGTCTATGTTTGCAAGTTTTATGGGTGAGTACTGAGGATGTAGGAAGAATTAGCATGTTCCTTGAATGTGTTGAATATTGGTGAAGGTTGATATCGAGGCTGTCAGTGGGCATGCTCTAAGTGGATTTGACAATCAATTTACTACACTTGTGTGTGTATATATATATATATACACAAAGGCCAACAGAAAGTTTAAAAAATTGAATGTGAATGATCTTCACTTACAATGTTTTCCATGCCATATATAGGACTATTTACACTTAATACAACACTGGTATTATGCATGCAGGAATCATGTGACCAGACACACACCGTTGTGCACTGTGCAGGATGCATGGTGTGTGAATATGAAATACACTTCTTCATTGTATTCCTGCCCCATAGCTTAGCACAGTCATTAGCTTTGTACTAACCCATCCAGGATTATGTGACCCAGCACCCGCTGGCGCACCATTCAGGCGCGCAGAGATGCACATAGAAACCATATTCTTTGAATACGATTAAGCAATATGGTTTGAAAGAGTCTTCTTCTCATTGCTTGTGAGGTCATCTTTGTCAGTCTTATGCTCACACCCACAAGCACTTTTGTGTAGGGTAGGTAGGACAGCAGGACCCAAGGTGGGGGGCATTCCTGAAATAAGGGGCCTAAGATGAGGCTGTAGTCAAATCTGGCCCCACAGCTTCAGGTACATCCTCCACCCACACGCCTTATGCTTCATAAAGCACGAGGTGAACATTATCATAATCCTAAATCTAGGTCGATCATGAGATGGTAGGAGTTGAGAGGCCACTTATGCCTACATGAGGCCTCAAGTCGGTGCATGAAACCTCTTGTAGGCATAAGGTGCCTCTAGGCATCATTCATCCCAATACAACCCCTTTCCCTCCTATACCATGGTGGAAACAACTTTGGCCAAGTGGGGCAATTTTCTCGTGTTCCCACTACTTAAGGGGACGCAACTCGTGACGCAACTCATGACAACTTATTTTATGCTCGATAGTCGACAACACTACTCATGATGACATTCTTTGATGCACAATTCTTGCACAAGTAAACACGGGGCGATGCTTTCGGATGGTGGTACATTGGAATCCGAATTGGAATTTGAGAATGCGACCAAAGAAGGTCTCATCAAAACCTCTTTCTAGGGATTTATTTTACAATATGCATTTAATTACAATTATTGTATATGGTTTGGGGCCCTCGGTGGCATGGGCCCCATGCCATATGAAAATTCTCACTTTGATTCAATCCTCAAAAGCTACATTTACTTTCTATCGCAAGATCTATTTGATCTTGATATCCTCCAAATCTAACACATTTTATTGTACTTGTTATCTTCTATATATGGTTTATGAATTAGTCTCCAAGCTTGCAAGAGATGAATCTATTTGGAGAAATTTGGGACGTGTCCTCCATATAGCCAATATGGAGACAAATGAGCTCACATCACATTGCATGGGGAAAACCGATCATAATCCCAACTAAACATTCCCTCATTGACACTTTTTCTTTTTCTTTTTGTTGACCAATTTTTTTTGTTTCTAAGTTCATTAGGCTATTTATTCAAATTTGGTCTTCAACCTTTAAATTTGACATTCATATGCCCATTCCATTCATGTACACAATTAATCATCCAATTCATAGTTTTCTTTTTTTTCCTTTTTCTTTTGGGAGTGGGGGGATACGTTTTACCACATGCAACCCATATGTTACATCTTCATTCATCCAACAAAGTATGATGGTGAAAGTTTGGAAAATGGAATATAAGCTACAAGCGGTAATAGTACCTTTTCTTTTGGCAAAAGAAATATGGCGCACATGAAAAGCATAAGGATAAACAAAAACAAAAAACATGACTTGATAAAGTACAAGATAAATAACATGATAACAAAACAATGATGAAATAGCATATGAAAGAATATAATCACAATAATATGTGTGTATTTTATGGATGAAGATAAATTCACAAACAACAAAAAGGTTAAGTTTGTATTCCAAATTGACCTTGGTTATACTAAGGGTAAATGGGTTATACCACATACATTCATACTTAAAGAGGAAAACTTGCTAAAAGTTCCCTTTAAACTTTCCATAGAAAGACTTATTATCCAAAGAGTTTTTGAAAAAGCCTTGCCTACATATCCAACTGAATTTAAAATATTGGGAAACTTTTTTAATATGTGTGAATTGTGAATGAGAAAATTTCTAGTCCCTTTCTTAAAAATGGATTTTTTTTGGTTCAAAAATTTAGATATGGATGTGGATGTTTTCTTTTTCACATAATTCATTAGTTGTGTTGGGCCAACATAATGATCACAATAGCCATTTACACATGATGCATTCACTCTTTTGTTGGGATTTGGTAATACATTAAACACTAACATTTGCCTGTATTGTTGTTTTTTTATGTCTTCACAATATATCCAAAAACACCATATCTTCCCAACATTGGTGTAATGAGTGCATATAAATTGTGAATTTACGCTCAAAAAATTTCAATAGAAAATGAAATTAAGCCCCAACAATACAAGATACTAAAGCAAAACAAACACAATGTTGAGCTCAAGTTTTAATTGAACATAATTGTAAGAAAAGACCATGAAGTTCATTGCACGATCATAAACTAGATAATAGAAGAATTAAAAGTTAGATCATACATCAAAATGAAAATAAAATGTTGTACACATGTCCATATTGCATGTGTGAGATGTTTGGATGAATGTCATTCATGAATCATGAACATAACAAATGGGGTTTGTATGTGCATGATTGTTATGAATATTAACATATGGGGTGAAAGCATGCATGTGATGCACCCCCATGCTCCTTAACGGATTCAAATATGAGTCCAAATTGAAGATAGCGGAAAAACAAGGAATCGAAGCATGCTCCTTGGCTCGCAGCACTTTGGGGGTAAAAGGGTGTGTTGGAGCTCCGAAATGGGATTAGGAAAAATGAAAAGCACTTAATCACTCACTTGGATGTGCACAAACCAAACAACAAGTTAGTTAATGCATAGTTGAAGCACTCTTGGTGCTAGGACGAACCACGGGCAAACTTGGACTCACAAGATTCACCACGGCCCAAACTTGGGGGAAGGCACCACCTTCCCCCTTATAGTATACTATGTGCCTCTCCATGAAGCCCACATCCAAATGGTTTTTTGTCCTGGGATTCCCAAGTGGGAGTTCCGAAATTGCCAAAGTTGGGACTTTCGCAACTTTGGAGCCCCATAATTTTATGTGCAAACCTTCGATTGTGATGAGGTCTGAAGCAAAGTTGTAGCGTTTGTCGAAAGCTTTCCAACGGTATGTTGCACGCCTGCTTCTGGTTAGGAAATTGGGTTAATTCCTAACTTTTAGTGATCGGGAGTCAAATTGTCAATTTGACTCCTGACCTTTCTTTTGGCCATAACTTATGTTTTAGATGTCCAAATGGGTGATGTGAGCCCATTTTAGACATCTACGTTTTCATAGCTTTCTAATGATATAAACAACTCTTCGAACCGATGGGGTTTGATTCCTACAATTGCTCCTTGAAGATTTAGGAGTCCTTTGGGACTCCAACTCCCCAAGTGGGAGTTGCATTGGGAGTGTGAGGGTTCAATCTCTCACACTCTCTTGCACTCCTAGGAGTAGAAGATGTGTTTCCCGAATCTCCCTCTTGTCTTGCCCTCTTGTAAGCCCTTGCTTTGGTCGCGATCCCAAGGTTAGGGTTACGACAATAAGGGTCCAAGTACGGTCGAGGTACCCAAAAGGATTGTTTCATTTAATATTTAGTGGACCCTTTCATTTGAACATGTCATTGAAACTTAATAGCACATTCATATTGAAAGTTTTTTTTTCTTCATTAATAAATACATTATTAAAATATTATTTTATGCATAGAACCTCAAATTTCAACAAGTTTAAAAATTCCTAACAAGTCCCAAAAAACTTTCCAAGACTTTATTTCATGAGAAAAAAAAGTTCAAGGACCCATAAAGGATGTTTAAATAAATTATTTTGCCTCAAGATTTTTACCACAAAAACCTTAGTTGTTAATGTATATAAAATGTTCAGGTGTGACAAGAACCAAATGCCCTATTACAATGTATAAAATTTCAAAAATTAAAATTTTTAAAAATTTGGGCCATTGATAGATTATGGCCCACATTGGATAATTTTTGTTATTCTTATATTCATAAATGAAAAAAATAAATAGTTTAGATGTTCGTATAAAATTTGGAACAAATTTATTTCATTTGACATGAGAAAGAAAAAAAGGAATCTAAGACAGATCATAGGTTTTTTTAAGAAAAAGGTGAATTTGACAATCTTAGGAGTGAGTCCTTCTATCTCAAATGGGGTATCCCGACCATATTTGGACCCACAAAGTAAATCACTTGGTGATCCCTACCAACAAATAAAAGTAAATATGGAATCTTTTGTATTTTAAGCATTTTAGCAATGTAATAAAATTTGGGATATACTTACCATATTAAATAACCCATATATTGTCATTTAAATATATTTTATTATTTTTACTTAATTATTTATTTATCACAAGTTTATTAATTTGGTTGATATTGCACTCTTTCCCAAAAAAATTCAAATGAAGTTTTATTAATTTTTGACCCACTATGCACCTTGATACACATTTTTTGGAACTTAATTTATTATTATTATCACAATGTAAAGCCCTTCATAAAGAATCTTTTTAATAAACTCATAATATGGCACCTATAACATATTTTTTGATATGGTAGTAAAATGCAAACCATGTGTTCAACTTGTTAAATAATGTTCCAAATCTTTTCAAAATGTAATGTATGAATGGAATTTATAAATTGGATTTTAAAAACCTATTTTCCATCTACTTTTCACAATTTAAAAAACATGATAGTTTTTGTAAACTAAGTTGAAAGTAGGTTAAAAGAAGGTTGATGCAAATTTTGAAACTTTCAAAAAAATTCAGCATATCAAATTTGATGCCTTCATGTAGTTCAAAAGGTTAGTTTCATAAAATGTTACCTACTTTTTAATCCATTCATTACAAGATTTTTAAAAAAAATTGTGAAAACCTTTTTTTTGTAATACTTTTACATGTTTTCACATATGTTTAAACTTTATATTATTTGATAAATGCACCCCATGGTTGATTATATAGAACACCTTTCACACCTACTTATTAAACCAATGTAAAGGAATTGGGGAAAATGAACATTCAAACATAAAATTTTATGTATTAGAATTGATGAGGTGGCATCCTAAGTGTCATTAAATGTTAGCACAATGTTAAAGTGGATGTTACAAATTACTATTTCCTTTTTAAAAAAAAATTGCAATGAAGAAATCTAACATTATGTATAAGGCCTAATTTTGAGCCTATAAGTTGATCTTATAATGTGAGCATTTTGGTCCCCTCTTTCCCAGTCATCATCAACATAATGTTTATTCTCTTCCCCCACCACTGTTAGTGTGTTTTTTTATTGCCGTATTGGTGTTGCTTCTATCTGCACATACTTTCTTTTCAATTATTTGCCCACCTTTGTGACTTAATGCATGATTCATAAAACAAACATGCATCCATTGGTTTCAATGTAGAAAAGCCCATAAATTGAATGAGAAGGGTAGAAAATAAGTTTGGATACAAAGATGAAAAATGTGTTTTCATGAACATCTCAAGTAATTAGATTAGTGTTTGGTTATGCCAAATTGATTCTACAATTGACATAGTTGATGCCAATTGCTTATGTGCATATATTCACAGAAGCTCAAAACAAAATTGTGAATACCCTAGTGAAGAAGCCAAATACACTAACTAAAGCTATGAATACCCAAGTGTTGCCTAGATTCAAAACTAGTGTTTGCACACAAGAACATGGCAAAATCAACACAAATAGGGAGTAAATTGTTAGTTGACTCGATGGACGTGATTTACAAATCTAGCCTAGCTATGGACGAAAGGTGTTTAGAAACATAAAAAATTATGATGGAAAAACAACTAGAACATTTCTTTAGTATCTCAAGACTAAGGACAAAACAATCAATGACACACAAAACAACATGGTAAGAGCAATAACAACATTGACAAATGATGAACATGGTATTCACCAAAAACAAAATCAAATGGAATGTTAGTACAAACCTTCTATGACATTTAATTTCATGTAATGTTTGTTCATTGACATCTTCATTGTTTCTAAGCACATTGCTTGCTTTTGGGATTCACTTGCACCTCAAATTAGTAATTTGCATTAGCTTTTGAGCATTAAATTCAGTTTGAGATCAAAGAAAGTTGTGCTAGAGATGTCAATAATGAAAAACATCCAGTTTAAAGGAAACATGCAAATCAACTTTTGTAAGTAATTTTCAAAATGTTTTCTTGAATATGCCAAAGGCATTTTCCACAATTGACATATTATTTTTGTGTTTCAAAATATCACCTTGGATTCTATGAATAGATTCAAAATGTGAAAGAAATAATAAAACCCAAGGAATTTAAGCACATTCACATATGAACATCAAATTTGTCATATTGTTTCCATCCTTTATATCCCACATGCAAATATGCATATACAAGTTAGATGATACCTAACGCAAAGCAATGTGGGGTGGGTATTTGATTTTTTAAATACCATTTAAACCTGGTCTTTTGAGGAAAATAATAAGAGAACCATAAAGGTTTGGGTTTTTTAAGAAAAATAAAATTAGAAAATTATGTGGGTTTAGTTATTTAAAATTTGAGAATGGAGGGTATGGGTTGGGGGTAGGAATTTCAAATTATTTAAGGTGCTTATTTCACTTGACAAATACCTTTCAAAAATACCTTGTAGGGTTTTTATCAAATACTCGATCTCAACTAATAGTGCTTAGTTCTTTGAATTTGAACCCAAATGAAACAAACTTGTATATAAAAACACTTACACATTTTAAAATTTAAAAACTTGATGTTTATGTATAACATTTACATTGTAAGCATTGTCCAAAAGGATAACAAAAATGAACAAGGAAGGTGTGGTTCATAAAACTGATCCATATACCAATTCATTGTGTAGTAAGGTTATCACAAAAATATACATTTTACATGTTTCATGCTACATACAACTATATTAGAACATCCACAAAGCTTACAAATGTATGAAAGGTGTAAAACACATCTTTACCAAGAAGAAAGGTGAAGTGATCTTGAATGATAAGTTTTGGCAATATGACAAATATGGTTCCACCTTGATAGTTGTGCATTTAATCATTTTTAGGCCACTTCAAAAAATTCACCCATGGTAAATGCAATTAACATGCACAACATCAATGCAAAAAATTGATCAACAATTACATGATCTACCTTGTGTGATATATGGGACAACATTTAACATGGTTTGGGATTTGAAGTTTCATAGTGGTGTCACTAATGTTCAATAACAATAAATAAAAATGCCAAAAACACACATTTGCATGAAACCTACCAAACCAATATCACATTTTCATATAGAACATTGTTGGATTTTCACAAAGTTATAAACACCTACACATTGGCCAAGGTTGTCAAAACCAATGTGACGCATAAAAATTGTGTCTATCATCAAGTTAACATTTGTTTAGACGTGATGCAAGGGTGCATCTACGTCCAAATTAATGCGTCGTGTCATAACAAACACCCAAATGTTGTGACAACCCTAACATTTGCATATGGTTATTAACACCCAAAAACACATAAATTAAATAGACCCTTAAAGAAAACATAACAACAAATATTACCATTTATTAATATTGAAGTAGATAATTCATATCACCAACTTCTAGGGACTAGTCACATTCCACACCATCTTCAAATTCAACCTCCAATTAATTATCAAATTAGATTTTATTTCACATCCAATTGCCTAGTCTACATTTTTTAAATAACCAATGGGTAGAATTATTAACTACTTCTTTTTAACAAAAAAAATTTGTTAAGATTATCAATTTGAAGATGACAGTTGCAAAATGAAATCAAAATTGCAACAATTGAAAAAAAAATCTCTATCTTGATTTGGGAGGTTCCAAATTCTTAGAATGTGTTTTGCAATTGTAGATTTTTTTGTTCTTTTATGCACCACTAGCTCAAGGCATCCTTGTAATTTGCATCAACTAGGTAATGGTAATATCCATCAAGCTTTCTTAACATAAGGTGTCTCAAAGTATCTAGATTTATTTTTGTGGTATGAAACAAATCTTCGAAATCAACCTATGATAATTACATTTGAGGTTCATCAATAATATTTGGCATTGATGATTTATAGGCTTCCATTGACAAAAACAACAATAATTGTGAGTCATAATTGGTAACCAAATTAACTACATTTTCACAGCCCACATAACTAATGATTAGACCCAAACCTTTAAACCTAGGACTAACATTGATGCTAACATCTAATGACCTTTCCTCCTATCAAATCCTTGCAAAGAAGAAATGAAGGGCATAAGCATTTCTAAAATTTGACACTTCATTCATTCCATAACTTTTCCAACTTTTCCAACTTTTCATTAAAAATGGATGTCTTTAAATTAGTCAAGTTATCAAGGACAATCTAATGTAAAAGTTCATCATAAATCTCATGACAAGTGGAAATGAGAAAATATAAAGCATTTCCAAGCAACTAATGCCACGACTTTGGTTCATCACATAAACAAACTATTGATGACAAAACTTTCACGACAATTTCACAATTTGCCTAAGTTTGTGGAGATGGTACATGGCTTTACAATGCCACTATTTACTAATTATAACACAATGCAAAGCTGAAGTAAAATGTCAAAACATCCTATAATAGTAACACCCAACTTATAAACTTGTGTGAAAAACTCAAGGACACCAAAAGCCCAAACAAATTGTTAATTGGAATTGGGAGCAAACATCCTCATGTAAGATTTGCAAACTAAACATGATAAAAAAAAATTGAGAAATTTTTTAAAATCACAACTCAGTCACTTGGTTTTCATTAGTGTGTTTAGTTTTTTTAACATGAACCCAAAATCTATGCAAGCCTCATCCCATGCTTACTTCCCTTTGCCACTTTTCTTTGGCCATGTCTTTTGAATGTCAACTTGAGTAGACTTGATAGATGTAAAGTTAAAACCTTGGGCAACTTTGTCATTTGTAGTAATGTATTAACAAAGCTTGGATAATACATGCTCCATCAAATGGTTCAAACATGCCCAAAGCATCACAAGATAAAATTGAGTTTAGGGCATATGCAGAGGTTTGCAAATTGGATCCCTTATCCTTTACATATACCCAAATCTTTTGAATTAGGTTAAACATGTTGAAGAGTTGCCATAATAAGATTGCCATGGTTACATTAGAAAGGTATCAAAATTTTCAAACAACCAAAATGTCTTACATGCCTTGGTTGTTAATCACTCAAGAAAAAAATTACAACCATAGCAAACACATCATGAACCCTTTTTGACATCCAAAGATCAAAAGTGCAAATGATTAAATCACATTTGGCCAATATAGATTGAGCATATTCAACCAATGTTTTTTGCACTAAAGAAAGCAAAATTCCTTTAACAAAAGCTTTCTTGGATGGGAAGACAACCTTCATGCATAATCTATATGCCAATGTTTGCAATGAAATTGATTGCACTATCCTAAATAGTAGAATGCCCTAGTTGATCACAAACAACATGACATCTTGCACAAAGCATTTCTATGTGGCATGATCTTTTAGAAACCTAAAAAACTAAAAGTGGCACTTAGTGTTACATTTAGCCTCTTATTAGCTAGTTCTTAATTAGATGGGGATTTAAGATGACTTGCAACTTGCTATTCATACAATTTGGAGGAGGTTTTATTGTTTACTTTCAAGTGTTTTTTCATGGTAGTAGTGCCATTTGCTTTACGGTAAGTAATGAAACCATTATAACACCTAGTGCACAAGGCCAAAATTTTAAGATCACATGTATGATTATGGCAAGTTATGCATCAAATGATTTGATTCACATTCATATTTACAAGTTGGTTGTCATTTACCTTGAAAAAAACCCATGTTGGTGAATTGTGATTGTAAGGTTTTTGAACAACTCCTTGTTTTTTCATCTCCTCCATGTGCATTTCAAATAGGTGTGCCACACCTCATCACCATTGGCATTTTCTAAACCTTGTTTTTCATTGCCTTCAACTTGTAAATTGTCTATGTTGTTGTTACTACCACATCCTACAAAAGCTAATGAGGGGGAATTGAGGTTAAAGGCAACATCATGCATTTTCATTGTAGAGACCATTTTCTTGTTGATTAACATTTTGAGAAAAATAAAATTTGAGACCTAAGATCCAACATTTTTAAAAAAAAAATAGGAATAGTAATGGAGCCAAACCCTAGCTTATGAAAGCTCAAACCCAATAATAGAAACCATGACAAGTAAGAGTTGTGCAATGGGAAAAAGCCCCAACTTGTGAAAACTCAAACACTACAACTAAAACCATATCAAGTAGGAATTGTGTAATGGAAAAAAACCCCAACTTGTGAAAGTTTAGACCCTATAACAAAACCCACAATAATTGTAACAAAAACCACAACATGTAGAAGCTATGTAATGGAGATAAACCCCAACTTGTGAAAGTTCAAAGCTTGCAATAAAAACCACAACTACAATAGAAACCATAGTTATTAAAAGTTGTGCAATGGAAAAAAACCCCAACTTGTGAAATTTTAGACCTTGCAACAAAAACAACAATTGCAATAGAAACCACAAATAAGAATTGAGCAATGAAAAAAAACCTTAACTTGTGAATGCTAAAAGCTTGTAACAAACATCACAACAAGTAGGAGTTGTGCAATGGAGGAAACCCCAATTCATGAAAGCTTAGATCTTGCAACAAAATACACAACAATTGCAACAAAAACCATAGCAAGTAAGAGCTATGCAATGGAGAAAAACCTCATCTTGTGAAAGCTCAAAGCTTGTAAAAAAAACCACATCAATTGCAATAGAAGCCATAATGTTGTAGGAGTTGTATTTTTCAATTGATGATGATTTCAAATAGATAGTGATGTTAGATTACAAAGATCATTGAAACAAAAATGCAAAAACCCTTATGATTATAAGACCACGAAAATAAAAGCTTAGTTTATTGCAAGTGGCATGCAAATCACTAAGGGTCACAATAATGCTGAAAATTTCTCTTCCCTCCTTTACCTTTTCTTGATTAAAAATCAATGAAAAAAAAAATGGTGATTTATTTTTCAAATGAAGAAGGTGAAAATTGAAAACAACATTTTAAAAAAAACACAATAAAATATATTCATAACCAAACAAAAAATGCCTACTTTCTACACTTTCCTTTTTGAAATCTTCTAAAGATTTTAGGTGGTGGTACAAGCTTCATTGATTAACATTCCTTTGACTTTTGCTCTTTCAATTAGGAGTTCCTTTGCATTGATGTGTTAGACAATGACAATATTCCATCTCAAGATCACATCCAAATTATTTTAAGCAGCAAGGTTACTTTTAGAAAAATCATGAAACAACAAGCTTGATTGCAAAGCTCTCATAATTAAGGAAATAAATTAAATCCTAACCCTAAGGGGAAAAAAAAACCTTAACCCTATTGTATGCCCCCAAGGATTATATCAAAGGTACAAATCAAGTTTTTGCCAAATAACTAACCAATTTTTCTTCTCATTTTGATCATAGTTATGATTAGGGGTGTGTACCCATGATTTCAATTTGGTGAGGTAGGGTTTGGGTGCAAGGTTTGGAAAATTTTAACTTATATATGTACTCAACCCAACGCCCATCAAATACCCACCTTCAAATTTTAAATATGTCCCACATTGTTACAAACCCTACAAGAGAAAAAAGGAAAACCTACATCCATAACATATTCCACTATACACCATTTGTCGACATTGTGGGGAAAACACTTTATTTACTATTATTCTTTTTCCTTTTGGGTGGAAGGAAATAGTATTGGTAAGAACTAAGATTTAACATTATACATAGGGTAAAGGTTCCAACTTCCATAAGTTTTAGGTCCCATCTAATGTATCATAATCCAACCTTTAGGCCTATTGCCTTTGTTTCCCAATGATCAATTTTACTACCATATTATTTGCACAATGACTATCCACCTTTCCCAAGGTTTGACACCAAGTACTCACATGGCCTTATTAGTTGCCCAATGACCAAGATAAAATACTTGTTGCATAGGGGCTAATATCTAGCATGTTTAACTTGGCATCTACCTAATTGCAAGGTGGGCTTGAATTGAAATTTAGAAAAACAAATAAAAATTATAAGTATTTCAACTTTATATTTTCTTTTAATATATTTTACATAATTTAAATTTAATTATTTTTAAATACTTATTGTAAATGACCATCATTACATCATAGGGATGATAATTCAATGGATGTAACTGCACCAACTAGTTGTCCAATCATGCAATTGTTTCAAGCAATTTCATGCCATGTTTAGCTTTTTACAAATAACAACAATTATCTTTACAACTAGCCTAGTTACATGTTGTCCATAAAACTAAAGTGTTGTTGTCCATAATTAACAATGACATAATTTAATGCTTTGGAATGATTTAATTATATAGTGCAATTGAACTTTCTTCGTATTTTCATCCAATTCTTCCTACCAATTTATGGACCCCTGTACAAACTTGGATACTTTGGATGGGTTTTGACATATTTGTGAATATTAACATAATTTTTATAATTGTGTGGCTATTTTTAATGCTTTCAATGCTTGCATTTTAAAATGATTTAAAGAGTTTTGAAAAAATAATATGTGGTGGGGTCCTATAGTCTTGGATGCATGTGATGACATGTTTATAATTTGAAGTGAGGAAAATATAATAATTGCATGAAATATATACAATGGCTTTCTAAGTTCACAAATTCCCCCAAACTAGGTAATTAAAAATCTCATTCCATCACAATCCTAAACTCCTTAGAATTCCCCTTACAATATACTCAAAGCCCTAAAAGCTTAAACCATTTTTCCCCTCCTTTCAAATCTATTCAAAAGCCTTGCTTAGAAAAAGATTCAATCCACCCATTCACAAATCCAATTTCTAAACCCAACTATTAGACTCAAAGTTTACAGATTTAAAAATCTTTAATACCAAATTCAACCAAAATCCCTAGGTAGGTTTTGGTTTAATTGATGACATTATTTTAGGGAGCTCTTAAAATTGTAGCCATGGACATAAATGTAGTGACACCTTCCCCAAATACAATTTTCTTGAAGTATTAGGGGAGTTTTTTTAATTTTAAAAGGGAGTTTGTGACAAAATATTGTTTTTTCAAAAAATTATGCCACTTTTGAATTATTTTTAATTTAAAAAATATTGATAAAAAATCTACAAATGTAAAACAATGAGTTTGTTTGGAAGGATTGAATATTATCTTACCATAAATGTCAAATTTGCAACATAACACAAGCTTTATGTCACCTCATTGTTCAAATTTGATATGAAAGTGCCTATGGGGTGTGATGATGAAGATGTTTTTAAGCACCCATATTAAAAAAGTTTAGACCAAAATATGGGTCTTTAAGTAACAACAAGGAATTGTAATTTTTTGAAATGTGAACGCAAATGTAATGAACTTTGAAGGCAATCTTGGAACATCTCCATCCACATTAGTAAAAACTCTTATACTCACAATTTTGGGTGAAGCATAGCGATTCAATTGGGTGAAATCATCGTTTTTCACTCTAAGTTTGCTTAATGTAGTGCTTACAAGCAAGCCTACACTAAAAGGAAACAACTATTTTTTATTGGCTTAGGTGATGAGATTGGAATAATCTTTCCATTTTTACTTTACAATTTTTCACTAGACTGAACGAAGGGAGAATAAATAAGATTGAGTCTTGAATGTGATGAATAGTGAAAAACATACATTCTATTTTCTTAAAGGTTAAGGAGGGTTGGTATGACCTAGCACTCTCACGAGTGCACTAGTTGGTGGATGAAGCCATTTAGGCCATTTTGGGATGAACCCAAACTAGGGTTTTTTTCCTCTTTCCCTTATTCCACCCTACCCCTCAATTTGAAAAAAACTAAACACCTAACTACGTAGTAGCATCCCTAGCTACCCCAATAACAAAGTTGCTTCTTCTTCCTTTTTTTCCCCCTTCTTTTCTCTTTTTTCTTCTTCTAGCAACAATGCACTTTCTCCTTTTTTCTTCTTCCTCTTCTTTTAGTAGCAACACCTTCAAGTACCATTTTTTTCCCTTCTTCCAGTAATGTAGAGAGCAATGATTTTCAATGCCCTTCTTCCAAACGCCTTTTTGTTATTTTTCCAACAATATTTTTTTAACACACTCCAAGTAAGTTTTTTTTTTTTTCTTTTGTCCTTTTTGTGTTTGTGAAAAAAAGAAGATGGGTGTGTGTGTGGCAACATGAAAAAAAGTGAAAGGGATAGAAAGAGGGAGAGGGAGAGAATGTGTGTGTGTGTGTGTGAGGATAAGCAAGGCATACAGAGGAAAAAAAGGAAGGTGTGTGTTACCACATGATAGAAAAAGAAAAAAAGGTAGAAATAAGGAAAGAGGGAGTGAGTGTGTGGTAGGACAAGCAAAACAAAAAAGGGAAAGAGGGAGTGTGTGTGTATGTGTGAGAGGATAGGTAGAGTAGAAAGAAGGACAAAGGGTGTGTCTTGCAACAAGACATAAAAAAGGGAGATAAAAAATGTGTGTGTGTGGTAGTAGAACAAGCAGGGTAGAAAGAAGGAAACGAAGAGAGGGGTAGTAGGACAAGCATGCCAAAAAGAGGGAGAAAATAAAAAGGGCAAAAAATGGAGAGAGGGGGAAGGCAACAAGATAAGCAAGGCATAAAGAAGGAAAGAGGGAGAGGGGAAAAACAAGAGAAAGAAGGGATGGGGCAATAGGACAAGCAAGGTAAAAACGAAGGATTGAGAATGATGAGATTCTTGCTAACGCCCTCTTTCAATGCAAATTCTCTTATGTTAAAAAGGAAAAGGTTGCATGGAATGCTACCTTGTGGGAGCGAAAGTTTACTAATTAATGTACTCAAGTCGAAAAGATGCAAGTAATCCATGATTTTCATGCATCACAGATGATTCATGAATGGTTTGTGTTTTCAAATCTTTTCATTAATTCAAGTCCAATTGAAAGTTCCAAGATTAAAACTAATGGATGTGCTAAATGTAGTTCATCTAACCATGGAACACTACTAGATGTAAACACATCATCACACAACAAGGGTGCCAAAGGTGGTAAAGGCTTACCACCAAGTTCATGGCTTTAATGATGATGGTTTTTGAATTAGATGAATGATTTTTTTGCATTTTTGAAAGCTCTTTGAACATTATTAGTTACATTGATGTGGCTTAGTACATTTTCCATGAAACTTTTTGGCATTTGTCGATATAATTTTTCACAAGTCATATTGAATTTTTTTTTGTAACCATGTTTTGTGATGCGCAAAAGAATGATTCCATAATATTTCCATAAACACAAGAAACCATCAATACAAAAAACCAATGTTCATATTTTATATGGTTATTTGCTATTGAAATAAATACAACATTTGCAATACTCACATTGGGGTCACAAATAAAATTGGATTGAAGGTATTCAAAGTTTAATACCCACATGGCATTCACAAATCACACATTGGGTTTTTCCTCTTCAAATGTAATACCTACATAGGGGTCATTAAACCTTTTGTACTACTTGCATTCAACTAAACAAATATGATTGATGCAAGTATTGCATTTTTGCAAAAAAATCCTTTTAAAGGGGGCTTGGCCCAATAGAGAACATTTTTGCTGATGCCCATGTGCAAGTATTGCATTTTTGGAACATAAATTCATTTTAGGGGGCTTGGACCAATAGACAACATTCTCAACAATGCCCAAATGTGTATACTTCAATTTTTATCAATTTTTTTTTAACCTAATGAAATTGTTATTATTTAGGAATAATTATTAGAATTAATAAAAGTTAAATTATTGAAATAATAATAAAAAAGTTAGCCTAGGCTAATTACTAGCTAGTTACAATAATAATAATAATAATTATTATTACTTGGGCTTTATGCTACTTCACATTATCAATGATGACTAAATGATTTTTAAAAAGGCTATACACTCCCCCAATGTTTTAAAAAAACATTACTGAAAACATTTAATTGAAATTTACTAAAATAAGAGTTATTTTTATATTTGACTAATGATAATTTAACATTCGCTTTTTATATTTTTATTATAGCAATTATTTAATTGAAAATATCAAAATATATATAATATATTATTATTGCCTATTAAGGATTATTATTTATGATAGGTAGGAGGGAGAGTGGGTAGGTAGGTAAGAATATGAATGACATATGCATGTAAGGGTGGGTGCCTAGTTGGATGGTAGGCATATAGGTCGGGGGGTTGAATCTAGTAGGTGGGTAGGTGGGAAAAGGGGGCGGGGATCTAGTAGGTAGGTGATAAGTCAAGGCCTTGATTCGTAATTCTTAGTTGGTAGTTAGTGCCAAAAGGGTGTGTAATATGTGTTTAGGTAGGTGAGGTTTAGGGTTTAGGAAAAAACATGACATGCTGAAATTTTCAAAAAGAGTCTTTCCCAAAGAACTTTTATTTTTGTGAAGGAAATGAAGCATCTTTTATAAAAAAATATTCGAGAACATTTTTATTTCTCAAAATGGAATCTTCAAAATTAAATAATTATTATGCAAAGACCGGGTGAACCTGCTATTCAATTTTCAATAAATTTATTAAATTAAGTATTCCTCAAATTATATATCTTCACAAAGACATCCATGCAAATTACTTAAGTAGCATTAGTACTACAACATGTTGCATTCTGATTCCAAATCATAGTAAAATGAGTTTTGAGAGTTGGCTCCCAATAGCCTTATTCACTTGTGATTTCCATTACCCTCATGCATTGGTGCACTCTTGAGCTTGGACAGCAAGGTTCACCAATTGGAGTCCCAATGCATGTACTTATGTGATCAACACCTTACCCACCAAATTTAGGTGGAAAAGCCTTTTTTTGGTGAGATGACCATCTGAAAGCTTTAAGAAAAGCCCCTTGCAATCCAATTGCTCATCATACCCATCTAAAATTCCAAAACAAACTCATCTTTATGGTGCCCAAACATACCTACCTAGTCTTCCCTTTTTCTCTTTCCCACAAATTCTTTGTTGTTGCAACATCAAACAATAAGCTAGAAATTTACTTATACTATCTTTTAAGTAATTATGAAATTATTAAAAGACTATAGATATTTTTGAATGCCATGGCATCAAGGTGGCAATTGGGTGTTAATCCCTTCGAAGTCCAAAGACTTTTTCAGGCTCTCTGAATATCTTCTGCTCAGGTTAGCCCAAGGGTGTAATAGGCCTGAAAATTAGGGGAGGCCCACATGTGTAGTAGGCCTTCTCAAGCATCAAGAATGAAAGGTTTGTTATTTCAATGGGGTTGGGGGGGGGAATGGGAAAGGTTAGCATGTGAATCAATGGTAGAAGGTCCTTTTAATTTACTAAAGCATCTTCGTGTTATGGGGAAGTGCTTTGTTACCATATGTATACATGTTGCAACTACACATGTGATGTAAATTGAATCATTTTGTGGCTTGCCATTCCATGGTCACTCACCTAACATAACATTCGAGGGTTACATACCTGATGATTCGATTGCATCATCACATGTGTATTTGCAACATGAGCTATCACAAAAATTAAAAAATTCATGATAAGATTGCACCGTGTGCTTCCTTACGACACGAGCTTATCAATTCACTTTTGAAAGGCAATTGGAGACCCAATGTCAAAGAAATGAGTTTCTTTCTAGATTGGGTTCCAAAAGGACCATACATGGTCAATTTGGACAATCGGTATTTGGACAATTGCGGCTCAAAAGGATGAAAGGAGGATGTTTGAAAGAATGTGTGTTCTTGTTTTTTTTCTTTTGTTTTTGTTGTTGGAACTTGGGATGTTCTAAAAGGCAATCTTGTGCCAGTGGCAAGCATTTTGAGAGAGAAAAGAAGTGTTAAATTATTTAAAGTGGTTTCTAGTTTTTACTCTCCCCACACTACCTACATACCTCTTCAATTATCGAATGGAAGAATTTGGGAACCAGACTAGAATATGATGACATTAGGGTGTTCTTTAGGAAGGGCTATTAGTCCAGGCCAAAAATAGTGGCAGCCAATTTTAGGAATAGAATTCCCATGCTCTATTCGTTTGCAATGAAATACCTAGGGTACCTTGGCCAATTTGACACTAATTATATTATTTTCAGAAATGTTGAAATTTTCAAATTTTGTTTTCCAAATCAAAAAATATTGTGAAGGATAATAGCGAATATTTAAAAATATTATATTTGTTGAAATATTTTTTTCAAAATTAATTAATTATTTGACAGATATGTGTTGAAATGGCCAAGGAACTAATGGTATCTCTTTTGCAAGGGGGGAAAACTGTAAGTAAAATACATGCCAGGGGAAACTGAAACGAAAACGTGGGGGCAGGCAAAAATCCAAAGTAATAACAAGGAGTGTGTGTCACACACTTATGGCCTTGTCCATTTACATTAAGAAGTATGTTAAGGCAAAAAAAGAATTATGAAAACTCAAATATTTCACCATGCAAAAATAGAATCTTCAAAAAATCTTTCTAAAAGAAACCAAAATTCTTCAAGATATTATAACTCTGAAACTAATCTCAAGTTTCAACACAAGCCAAAATATCATATTTCAAAAATCCTCATATAAAAAGAGACCTATTATTTATTACCTAGGGGCCAAAATCCCTTAAGATACTATACTCTATAATGAATCTAAACACAATATCCTTGCCAACTAAGGCAAGGCCAACAATAATATAATACATACCAATGGGAGACTTTAACCCAGCTAGCCTAAACCTTCAGTGAAAAAACGAAATAAAAAAAAACAAAACCAAACCAAACCAAACCAAACCAACCAAAACCAAAAGATCTAAACCAAGTACACTAACTACGGTTCAAAACCTAACCTAGTAAGCAGTAGTAGTAGTAGTATCTTGCAACCGCCTCCACGCAGGCTCGATTCTCGTCGCGTCCAGTCGCGCGTTGTCTCGCAGCCCGGAGAGTCCGGAGAGGGATGCTCTCGTCTCGGCTCATCCTTCACTGGATCCCACCTCTTTGCCGCCGCAGCAGCACCGCTCGTAAACCAAAGAAAAAAACGCAGCTGGCAGAAGGCAGCTTTGGTGCAGGATCCATGATGAGGAGGAGGAGGAGCAGCAGCAGCTTGATGGATGCTGGATCAGCTTACTGCCCCAGAAGAAGGAAGAGGAGGAAGAGGGTGATGGGTACTACGAGATCTAGGTCTGCAGTCCTGCAAGTGAGATCCCGAGCCAGTTCCAGCTTTGATACATATTGCTTTCTTTTGATAATATCTTGTGTCTTTATAGCAGCAGCAGTAGCAGCAGTAGTAGTAGTAGCAGCTCCTCGCAGACACCTTTGTTACTGCCACAACGTTGTACTTACTGGTGTGCAGTGGTCATGTTGAGAGTACTACTCAAGTTGTGGCGTTTTGTGTGTAGGTGTGTGGGTTTCAGAGCCAGGACGTCTAGTTGGTACTACTACGACGTTACTAGTGTGTGAAGAGGTGAGGGGAATTTCTTAGTTGCAGCTGCAGCAGAGGCCGAATTCGTTGAACAGAAGAAGAAGAAGTGGTTTTGTGTCCAGTTGCAGTAGTACGGTGGAAGTGATCGCACATGTGGGGCCACCGGCTGCAGCTTGTACAGCCACGACTAGCGACGCCCCCGGGGGAGGGGGCGGCGGGGGCGACGAAAGTCGTCACCGTTTCATCACGAAAGAAGTATGGATCTTTGTCGGTTCACGCTAAAAAGAAACAAACAGGAAGAATGTTTTGGAAAGAAGAATATTAGCTAGCGTCTCGGCGTTTTGCGCCACCTGCTAGCTAGCAAGCTAGATCTAGCAAGCTGTGAAGAAGAATTTTTCTCTCCCAATTCACAGTTTGATCATTGAAGAAGAGTAAAATATTATTATTCGGAGAGATTGTAAAATTATGAAGCTGCTAGCTCGAGTACTGCTGCTGCATTAAGCTGCTGGCCATACAATCGTGCACATGATTCAAGCAGTTTCCATCGGTACCGATGATCTGCAAGCAGAGTACTACATACAGCTACATGAGAATTCTTCTGCTTCCATTCCAGAACGTTGTAGTAGTCTAGCTGAAGCCGGGTGTAGCTGGGGACGTTGCAGTGGAATATATATTGCAGATACCCACCTTTGTAGCAGGTGTAGTCGTAGTGGTGGTGGGAAGACGGATTTTGCTGGAAGAAAAATTTCTTCAAAGATCCTGCAAACTTTGAAGAGGAGCTGGTAGGCGCTGGAATTTCAAGTGATTCAGGGGCAGCTCCCTCGAGTTTTTCAAACCTCCTGCAACAACAACAACAACAACAGGAGCGGCCAGTGGTGGTGCAGCTGATCTTCCTTTGTGCAGGACGGAATTGTGTTTGGAATTTGTTGTGTGATCAAGTGCTCGGTGAATGCGAAGCTTTGGTCCATACTACGGCGGCGGCGAACATGTCTTTGTTCGATAGACGAGGCGCCAAATCTCGCACTCGCCGTCGCTCGAGGTGGGCTTGCTTCTCTGTCTCTCTGTCTCTCTGTCTCTCTCTCTCTCTCTCGCTAGCAGCTGGGCGTGAATGCAGATCGATCGATCACCAGCTGCTGAGAGTCCTAAACGCTAAATCTTAGCAGGATTGATGAGAGTTTCAGCTAGAGTCTGTACAGATCTCTCGCGCTCCATCATAAGAAATTGATCAGCTTCTGCAGCTGCCATAGTTTCAATTCTTCAGCTGCCCGATTTCTGCTGGCGCTGAAGTCCGTGCTATCATATCTTATTTTCCTCCATAGAACAACAAAATTGTTTTGGTGCCTGGATGTATGCTGCAGCAGCTGCCATCATGAGTCGTTGACGCAACTTGAGGCTCAGGGCGGCGGAGCTGAGCGCGTGGAAGTATCAGTCCCCGCTTTGGACGAGGATTCTGGACATGGGAATGGACATGGGATTCACGCACGCAGGTACCTATGCTGGTTCTGGTTCTTATTCTTCCTCTTGCTTGCTTGATCCCTCGCACTAAAACGTTCCCTCGACGACGAGCTGATGATCAATATTCTGTGGTGGGTTTGCGGAACTGCGGGGGGAAAAAACCAACAAAAAAAAAAAACTTGGGTTTGGAAAAGGGTGCTTGTATCCGCGACAGGAGAATGCACGCCGGTGAACGAGGATGGTGATTCCATCGGTGGAGACGAAGACTTGCAGGACGAGGGTGTGGTGGGGGCAGCAGAGGTCACCAGACAACGACGACGACAAGAGCGGAAGCTGTCACTTCCGCGCATGAGCTTCGGAAAGCTCACGGAATCTTTCGAGGACAAAGTGGTGGATGCATTTCTGTGGCTCCTCAAACAAACGCAAGGGAAGCAAATCCAGGCCACAAAGGTACCAACGTACTCCAGAATCTCTAGCTTCTCCATGCCACCAGATTCATGAGATTCTCATGATCCTCACAGATCATCGGTGGGAATCTCACGATCCTATGATCACCTCACTAGCTAGCTCTGATGGAATCATCTTCAAACCAGACATTGGGATACTCTCATCATCCTCTGATCACATCACTAGCTCTGATGGAAGAATGTTCAAACTATTGGGATTCTCATCACGTGACATCACTAGCTCATAACCCTAAACCCTAAACCCATCACTAGCTCTGATGGAATCATCCTCAAATGGGATTCTCATGATCCTCTGATCACATCACTGACTCTGATGGAATCTTCAAACCATTGGGATTCTCATGATCCTCTGATCACATCACTGACTCTGATGGAATCTTCAAACCATTGGGATGCTGATTGAATCTTCACATCACTAGCTTTGATGGAAGAATATTCAAGCCATTGGAATTCTCATCACACACCACTAGCTCTGATGGAAGAATGTTCAAACCATTGGGATTCTCATCACATGACATCACTAGCTCAGATGGAAGATATCTTCAAACCAATCGGGATTCTCATGATCCTCCGATCATGTCACAAGCTCTGAGGGAATCTTCGAACCATCCTTCTCTTTGGTTTTCTTCAACTTGCAAACTAGGTTGCCCAGAGATCATTAGACTTTTTGTGCATTTAGATTTTCCAAACTGGGTAATTGCATGGATCACTAGATTTCAAAACAACTAGAGCGAGAGAGAGAAAGGTTTTGCAAACAGATGATTCTGGTTGGAACTTGGGGGTTTTTTTTCCTCCTGTGATCTGTGAAAGATTGGTAACCATTTTCGCATTGGAAATTTTGCTACAGAATAGCATACATGTTGAATGATGGGTGTTGTGTGTGTGTGTGTGTTTTCTTTGTAGGAAGTTTTGTCAATCTATCATGACTCTTATTTGTATGGTGAAGTGCCATTGACAACTAAAGTGCGAACAGCTCTTCGTGGTTGGCCTCTCAGAAATTATCTTATGTGGGTAAGTTTACAGAAGGTCCCAAATTTCTCAAAACCCGATTTCAAGCTTGTAATTTGTAATGGGTGGAAGTGCCCATTTGAAAAGAAATTGGGTTCCACAAAATAACACCCCCAAAAGGAAAATGATGCTAGAAGTTGTCTCAGTTTTATTTGTTTTTATTGGGTGTGTTCAAATTTCTAACATCATTCTTTCATTCGAGCAGCACTCACCAACAAGATTCATTTTTGGGTTTGACATGGATTCTTTGTTTTGTAAAAATTATTTTATTGCAGACAGAGTTTCTGGCAGCAATGACATCTGTAGTTCTTTATATCTACACAACGTAAGTTCCTCAACCTTTTCCTGATAGCTTCAATTGCTTTACTGCTCTACAAGAAAGTTTTTTCAAAACAATTGCAGTGCAAGATTTTTTGCATGATTTGAGAATTATTTGGGTTAAGTGTTTTTCAGAAAGTTGCAGTTTTTACAGTGTAAAATACGATCTAATAAAAAACAGCACTTTGTTTTGTGGTTGTGTGTGCAGATACAAAATTGGTGCAAATGAACTTCACTGGTTGAGGGTAGTACAACTTGCTTGTGGCTTGTTCTTCGTTGTCGATTACATCCTGAATCTTTACAGGTAGGGGGAAAACAAACCACCACATTTCTTTGTATTGTAGTTCACAACACTCTGCTGATGAGAAAGAAAATCTGCAGATTATAACATAATACAATGTTCTCAAAACGGTGCTCTCAACATTTGCAATTAAACCAAAACCAGGGATCTCTGAGTTTGATCTGTCAAACCAATAATTAATGCCCTCTTGAGACTGACTCTCAACTTCTTCAATATGAATTATATGAAAACAAGTATCAGATTTGTCATTTCTCTATGAAACTTTCTTCCTTTGACCACCCAATGCTATGTATTGCAACACCAGCTTGTGGTTTTCTGTATGTTCATATTCTACTGTTCCAAAACTTGTCATGCAGTGCGCCAGTGCGTCTTTACTACATTTTTTCAGTAAAGGGCTTGGTCGATTTTGTCAGTACGCTTCCTATCATTCTCTATTGGAGGTACCACTGTTACCAAATTGCACATTCCTTGCCTTTGCATTCCTTATAGCATGATTCCTCTGTACATTGGGTCGTGTCGATTTCGAGACCAAAAGATCGATAGTCAGATAAAGTCCTTGAAATTAATAAATCGCAGAAAATTTGCTCAACTCGTATTCTTGCGATATCTCTGAGTTTCATGGTCCTGCATTGTAACAACTAAGATTTCTTCTGGAGTTGGGATTTTGCAGCCCTGGTAAGAACAATGGGGCTGAAATTTTGCTCTTCCTTCGGGTGTTAAGGTAATTGTTTCCTTGACTTTTGTCTATTTATTACAAGAGATTGTATTGTTACAAGGCTTTTTAACTTGAGAAAATGAATCTGTAAATATGGGTGATAATTATTCTTGAGAGTACCCATATGATTTTTGACGCTGATTATTTTGTTCTGATGATTTTTTTTTAAGGATTATGCCTGTGATCACTCAAGTGGCTGGGTTTACTGGTGGTGCCATCACAGAACAGCTTTTCATTCTTGTCATGTATACAATTGGAGTGGGTAAATGATCTTCAACTTCCTCTCTCTATTCTTCCAAGTTTGAAATTTAAAAACAAGTATTCCAGAACCCCGAAAAAGAAATACACATTGGAAAATATGAGTGCCCCTTGTTGTGGCTTGTGTGCACAACAAATCATCACATTCCACAAAAGACAAAGGATAGGCTACTTTTGAAACAAGCTGAAATGGGAACGCATCCTGGAAGTTGGGACAACAGAATTGGAGTGGGTGTGTTATTTGATGGCTAAAAGAGATGAAGGTTTTTGGTTTATCTGAACTAGCTAAACAGAACATTGAAAGTTAAAGAGTTTGGTTTTTGTTTTTGTTTTTGGGGTTGTAGTGTTTGTAGCTGCAGGGGTGTTGCAATGGGTTGATAACAAAGCGACACCTGAAAGTGTGAAGGATTCAAAAGGGTGTGGTGATCAAGGCTGCCTTGCATTTTTTGATGCAGTTTACTTCATAGTTGTCACTGTAAGTGTTGTTGTTGACTAAATGTTTTCAAGTCCTAAACCCTAAACACTTCATTCACGCACAAAGATTGAGATATGTGCTTGAAGCTTTTTGGTTGTTTACAATACCTTCTTGAGTGCCATAAAATTTGTAGCATTACATGTTTCAAGTGCACTTGGTTAATTGCATGACAGATTACCACCGTCGGCTATGGGGATATTACTCCAAATTCCAACTGGGGAAGGCTAATTATCATTTGTGTAATATTGGGAGCTGTGATCATTTTACCAGTTCAAATCAACCGCATTTTGCAGCTTGCTTCTCGCAGGTGTAGTAGCTTCCATTTGCACTCATTGACTCTCATTGGGTGCACTCCTTGACACTCATTTATACAGAGATCCCACATAACATGTTTTTTTGTGCTACAAGAAAGACCTTTGGAAAGTAGTTTGCTAGTAGAGTGTTACATTGAAAGAATTTCTAGAGGTGAATCGGGAGAATGAAGTTTGTTTTGTTTTTTTGTGCAGACCATTTGGTGGAAGGTTTACTGTGAGGAAGGTGGTGGGATCTCGGTTCATAATTATCAGTGGAAACTTGACATATCGCACTGTTCAAGACTTTCTCTCAGAGTTTTATCACCCCATTCACAATCAAGGTTTTTTTTTGCCTTCTTTTTTTTTTGGGGTTCCACACACTATTGAGGAAATTGAGTGCAATATGGCAATAAATAGATGGACGCAAGAAAAAAGACTTGAGGCAAAAAAAGTTCACTCATTTGGGACAATGATGCATTGCATTGCAGATATGGATGCATTTCCTCTGCGAATTGTACTTATGGCACCATACAAGCCCTCGTAAGAAGTCTAATCTCTCTTACTCTTGTTAGAGTTGTTTGTGAGAAAACTTTGGGTAGAAGAGGATTTATTCATGAAAGTTGATCATCTTTGCATGGAGTACCCAAAAGTTTGGAGTTGCCAAACTTGTTTTGGGGTAATTGATGTGTATCATCACATCTCTATGATTGAAAAATAGATTCAAATGAGTCTTGCTGCCAGATCTGAATGTGAATGAATGACGTTTTGGTTGTAGTTTGGGTTTTTCGAAGCCATTCTTTGTTTGGAGTTTTCTTCTTTGCCAAAAAAAAGATTTTCAGCAAATGATGGCAAAACGGTGTGTGTGGTCTATAACCTTTTTTTTGTTATTGAGAGTCAAAAATTGTAAGTGACAATTTCTGTGGAAGCTTTTTTTTTTTTTTTTGTTTTTGTTTTTTATAAAAATTTTTTTGTTATTGAGATTAAAAAATTTTTTGTGTTTTTTTTTTTTGTTTTTTTTTTTTTTTTTTTTGGTTTTGTTTTGTAGGTTTGAATTGAAGACATTGATGACGTTTTACCGAGACCGAGTTGAGTTCATACAAGGAACACCTGTGAAGGACTCTGATTTGGACCGTGTTAGTGCAAAAGTTGCCACAGCTTTTTATTTGTTAGCAGATCAGCTAGCCAAGGTTAGCAAAGCCCAATCGCCAATCGCCTGGTCGGTAGCACAAGTGTCAAATTACACTCACTCACTCACTCACTTTGTTTGAACTTTTTCATCAATTTCGGTGTTTGTTCATTGTCAATAGGCAGGTAGGTATGTAGGTAGGTAGGAAGGTAGGTAGGTACCCACCTTTGCTCGTAGGCAGAGGGGGTATTAGCCACAATCAAGTGGGGTATGTACCAATCCTAATAAGTTGGTTGATGCTCCAAACTTTGTTGATTCTCCGAGTGACACAGGATCCAGATGCAGAGGACGCTGCACAAATAGTGAGGACATTAGCAGTGCATCGCCATTGTGGCTCAAAGGTGCGTGTCATTGTGGAGCTCTTGAAGCCAGAGAAAGCTGCGAGTGCTATCTGGGATGATACCGATCAAGGAATTGAAATCATATGCCTGGAAGTCATCCGCTTCAAACTCCTTGCACGCAGGTAAAAAAAGGAAATTTTAACTGGATGAAAAAAAATTGTTAACAACCCATTCCTTATTCAATTTTATTTTCTTTATGTCCCTCCTTGTTTGTTGTGATCTGCTCTAACTGGATGAAAAAATGTTTATTGCAAACAAACAGCTGCCAGATCAAGGGTTTATCAACGTTTATTGTTAATTTATTTCGGACGGGACTCAGAGTTGTGACACCATTGAAAGGTCATTGGATGTTCCAATACATGCATGGCCTGCGTCAAGAAGTGTTCCCCATCATCTTGCCAGCAACATTTCATGAAGAAGGTCTTACTTTTGAGCAGGTGAGTCATTTTTCAAAAAATTTCAATGCCCACCCAAAAAAAATGCTAACCCAAAAAAAAAAATTGAACTTTCTATCAAAGTTTAGTGCCCTCAAATTAGTATGGGGGAAAGAAACCCTAGTACACACAATATGCTAGTTTTAGGGATGTTATGTATCGCTCCTTTGCATTCTCATTAAACCCTTTTATAAGCTCTTGGAAACCATGGTTTTCTAGTCTGCTATTATATGTGTAAAATGGGCTTTTATACCCACCACCACCACAACAACAACAAAAACCTTAAGGCAGGTATTTTCTTTGAGTTAGAAATTCACATCTTAGGAAACCAACCAAGCCTTTTAAGGTGGGTGTATTTCTTTGTGTTAGAAATTCACATCTTGGGAAGCCAACACCAAAACTTTTCCAAACGTAATTAATACCCATTTTGAGTTTATTGTTGGAGTTGCAAAATTGGAACGGAGTTGGTTGATTTGTGCTTATTTTAGATACACATTGTGATATTTGCCATACAAAAGTGAAGACGCATAAATTGCTCCATGTAAATTAATTTGTTGTACATTTTTAAGTTGGCATTGAAGAGGGGACATTAATCCTTTGCACAGGCTTCTGAGTTGGTGTATAGGAGAAATCGGGTTATATTATTCGGTCTTGATATTGCACGTGAAGAGGATGGCGAAGTGGCTCGAGAAGTTTTTCTTTATCCAAAAGGCCACATCATCCAAGCCACAGATGTAGGTTTAGGGATTGCCAAGGATTTGGATACCGCAGAGGAGGTGTCAAATTTCCATTCAAGTAGTCATCGTCCATGTCTTCATTGGCAAAAGTTGTATTGCGTTGATTGCCTTCACAAACGCCTCTTTCCCAACCATTTTCGAAAAACAAAGGACTCCCAGCTTTTGGAGATTGTACAAAGGGGTAATAAGGATTCGGATTTGGATTTTTTGGACTTGGAAATTAGCAATGGGGTGCCATTGGAAGCGGTGCCATCTTCAACAACTACACAAGATCATCCTACAAGTTCGATGCTAATGGAAAAGCAAGAAAGGGTTAGAAATTGGGGTAAAGAACAACACCATGACCATAATAACCCTAGTGAGCACCAAATCAGACATGGTAGGCGACTTGCTCATGCAGCTTCAACAGGTGACCTTGGAAAGTATTGCAGCAAGAACCAAATTGACAGTGAAATTCAACTTCGAGAAACATCCATAAGCGAATGTCATCACGATGATGACGAACTTCACGAAATGCCTAAAATGGAAAAACTACTAGACCTTTGTCACTTGTCTTCTTTGCTACCCAATGGCCAAGACATCATCAATCAGCCGCATCATCCTCGTGGCGTCATCTCGCGTTCATTGATGACCCAAGGTGAAAACCATGACCAAAGCCATGTACATATGCGTGGATTGATCTCGTATGCATCAATGGGTGACATTCGAGCATATCTCAAGAAGGATGAAAGCGGTGATGAGCATGAATCATCCCCTCAAGGAGCTTCTTCTTCTTCAACAACAACAATTGGGGGGAAGAAGGGTATTGTTAAGAAGAAGCATCAAGATGATGCTGGGCCATCATCATCTTTGCACTCGTTATATAAAGGAGGAGAAGGAGGAGAAGAAGAAGAAGAAGAAGAAGGCGACAAGAAGAAGGCATGGTGGAACAACAACAATCTAGACATACATACAAACGACAACAATAACAACAACACAAAAAGATTTGTCATAACTCTTGAGGATGCAATCAACATGGCTATGAGTTGGCCACCGTTGCAAATCTTGGACAAACCTGATCCCTCGATTATTGAGCGGCGTAGGGCTGATGTTTACAAGCACTTGAAAACCTCGACTTTGAATGTGGTGAGACTTGGTCACCCGCATATCTTGGTTTGTATCCAAGGAAAGTGGCCAAGTAACCTCTTCTATTTTGTGTCACAATTGCGCACATCCGGGATGCCAAACCCACCGATCGTCATTTTGCACCCTAATGAGCCATCTATGGCCGATTGGGGTTGTGTTGGAGTTTTCCCACAGATTTATTTTGTGATCGGATCCCCTAGTTATGAGCTTGATTTGCTAAGAGCTGGTGTTCTCCAAGCAGGTACCCACCATTTTTTTAGCCCTTTTTTTTCGCAATTACATTTCAATTGGTGAACTTTGTGACACATAAAATGCAATGAAAATAAACCCTAACCCTAAAATATATTTTCATTGCGTTCGTGTATATCTTGGATTAATTAGGCACCTAATTAAGTGTATGAAGCCAATCGCCCAACCCAATAGGTCAAATCTTATGTCGTCGACTACCCCACTCTTTCAATTTGTGAATCAATTCCAATTATAGTCTATGGCTAAACCTTGGGTACACATGTATTGGAAAACAAGTGTGATTTAAAAAATCCTCACTAAATGTGAATGTCGAAAACATTGTTGCGATAATCTTTTGTTTTTTTTTTTTTTTTATTCAACTAGTTTTTTTTTTTTTTGTTTATTTATTATGGGGTAAAACTAGTTAATGCAATATTTCAAAGAAAGTG
>Ga0116227_10000554_pt1 | contig 74095 bp, 43 predicted proteins | sample S1TSphgellanicum_FD_89693 | JGI IMG/M metagenome (GOLD analysis project Ga0116227, IMG submission 89693) | Host-associated microbial communities from peat moss isolated from Minnesota, USA - S1T2_Fb - Sphagnum magellanicum MG | ecosystem: Host-associated > Plants > Peat moss > Unclassified... | reverse complement strand
TGGCCCTTTCAAGTTCCAAATGGCATTAACACAATCATGTAAAAACACATCGGCATGTTTGTGTAAGTAACCAAATACTTCAATTGTTAAGGGGAGGATTTGATTAGTGGGGTGTTGGTTGCGATAATTCCTTTCTTTGGCTTGAGCTGCATCAAAAATGGAAAATCTTTGAGTTACGTAAACTATTGAAGAAGTAAATCCATTCACATTGAGTTGACAATGACAACGTCAGCTAGGGTGCGAATGACATTATTAGTAAGCACAATGTGGATTCGTCGATGAGAGGAGTTGAATGTGGTTGAAGGAAGCACATGTAATTATTCTTGTCCCACGTGGAAGCCAACATCTCTAGCAATGATGACAAAGGTTTTGCAAATTACATCATGGGTTCTAGTGCATTCATTGCCATGAACACAACATAAGAGGTGGATACCCATAGGATCGATGGGATGTGTGCACACACATTGAAGGATGCTTGGAGTTGAAGGATGGGGTAGTCCAAGTTGCATACAAAGTGTTATGGAAAAAACTAGGGAAAATAATCAAAAGGCTAGGAAAATTAGTTGAATTATAAGTTAATCACCCACCCTTAGGCCAAAACATGATAAAATTTGGGCATGATGGGTTTCAAATATCCCGTAGAAAAGCATGTTGGAAAAGATATGATGGTGCAGATGCTTTGAGACGAAATCTTGAAATTGAACCATTTGTTACCTAATGAGTTATTCAAATAGAGGAAGATGCGCACATGTTGGGGATGGTAGAATATTGCATGCCGCCTTAAAATGTTATTGGAAAGCAAATGTGTTGTTGTCAATTCATGCTAATGACACACCCCCAAACTCCTTGAAAGACTCAAATGCAAATCCAAAAGTGGAAACAATAGAAGAAAAAGGAGTTTGGGTTTACTCTTTAGCTCCTAGCACTTTGGGGGTAAAAGGGGCATGTTAAAGCTTCGGGATGGGGATTAAGACGAGTGACAAGTGGGTCAATTATTCATATGGACATGCACCAACTAAACAACAAGTTTTTTAGTGCATAGTTGAAACACTTTTGGTGCACGAATGAACCATGGGCATGCATAGACTCATAAGATTCAACATGGCTTAGACTTGGGGGAAGCTACCACCTTCCCCCCTTATAGTATTTTTTGTGACTAGCCACGGGGGTTGCAACCAAATCTAAGTTTTTTTGGGATTCCCAAATCGAGAGTCTTGAAATTCTTGAAATTGGGACTCCCATCACTTTGGACGCTTATAATTTTTGGTGCAAACCTCCAATTAAAGTAAGGTTTAAAGAAAAGTTGTAGCCCTTTCAAAAGCTTTCTAATTATATGTGGCATGTCACCTACATGCACGTAATTCAAGGCAATTTTTGATTTTTAATGGTTGAGAGTCAAATTGACACTATAACTTCTGGCCCTTCTTTTGGGAATAACTTGTGTTATAAATGTTCAAATGGATCGTGTAAGCCCATTTTAAACATCTACATCTCAAGTATTTTCCAATGGTATAACAAACTTTTCAATCCAATGAGTTTTGACCCCTCAAATCATTATCTAAAAATTTGGAAGACCTTTGGGACTCTAACTCCCAAAGTGGGAACCCACTTGGGAATGTGTGGGCTTGTTCCTTCACATTTTCTTGCATTATTGGGAGTATGAATGTGACTCCCAGGTTGCACTCTTGGTCTTCACCTTTCCATGCCCCTTGTTTTGGTTGTGAGCCTAAGGTTAAGGTTGTGACAATTAAGGCTTTAGAAAGGAAAGGACATTAATCAACCATAAAACCTAGCATCTATGACTAAAATGACAAGGGCCCAATTCTAGAAATAGGTTGTTGAAGCGATGGTGGATGTTGATACGAACCTAATGCCACAAAAAGTTATTAGGAAGGAAATATTATTTACAAGCTAAAAGTCTTTTTAGGCTATTAAAGGATTTTTGACCCAAAGGGCGTCTCAACATTTGAGGAAGGAGGAGTCAAAGGAAATAAAAGATTCTGTGAAGGTGGAAGATGGAGGTGTGCATCATAAAAGATACGATGGGCATCACACAAGACAATGAATTAAAATTCCAAAGGCTACTTGAACATCATCCATTTTAAAGAGAAGGTCTACATGTCGAACATCCTTTAATAAAATGTCTTTGATGAAGGATGATGTGAAAGTTAAGGTGCCCAACAGAACCCCCAAGACTTTAATTCCTTTGGATGTGGTGGTAAACTCGGATGGGGTGGTAAACTAGGGTGGGGTGTTGAAGTCTGGTGGCAGGCTAGAAGGTGACCATGCTACACATTTTTAAAGTTGGATAAAAAGACCTATTGCACGAAATTTGGTCTAGAAATGTTCATATGTAAATGATACAATTGAAGGGGGACCGATGATGTGAGTGTCACTTACTACATGAAGTTTTTGAAATATGACCCCTCTTGACATCGAATTGAAAGCGTTTGTCACGTTCAACTAAAGAACAGCCTAATCAAGGTCATGGTATAGGGTGCATTTGATGTCGCAAATTATAACCACCTTTAGTTGTAACTTTAAATTAGTGTGGGGAAAAATGTGTTGTAAAAGATTTGCGAAATTGAAGGCATAAAACAAAGCTTGTGACTTGATATAATGATTCCCGCATTACAATGGGATGAGTTCCACTTGAAAGTTTGGTCATGGTTAAGAGGTGGGCTCCTTCAAATACACATACAATTTGGGGTGGAATGTGACCCTGTGTGATATAAGAACAAAATTGGAACAATTGAAAGAATTCACTTGTTGAATCTTCAGGGTGAAAACATTCCCAAAGATGTTCAAAAACCATCTTAAAAGGACCACTTGTTGATAAATGCAACATGCATTGGAATGTCAACTTGAAGGAATCATAAAAAAGTTCGAAGTCTTTATTTGGCTCATAGTTTTAGAGGAAAAGTGGGAAGTAGCCATCTAGTTAGGGGTGTAATGTGATGAAAGTTAAGGTGGTGTCAAAAGATGTGGGTGTGGGAAAAAATGGTGCCAAAATGCGAGTTGCTCGAAAATATTCCTTTACACGCCCAAGGGTTAAACTACGGAATAAATGTTTGTGTGTTAGAAGATCATGTTGGGGAAAAGGGATTGAACTTGAACTGGTCGACAAAGCTTGGGCCCACAAAAGAAATTCCTTCAAGTTTTCCTAATCACTTGTTAGAAAATGTTTGAGTCGAATTTGTGTTTCTTTATGTTGTGTCATGTCACCACGAAGGGGCAAAACAAGACACCATTGGGGTAGCAAGAGGACCAAGTGCCAAGTTGCCACATTTTATGGGCCTTGTGCTAACTTATCTAATATTGTAAAACAAAATGTCATTTGTACATCATGTTGTACAGCAGCGGGGATGCGGTTATGCAATCAAGGACGACAAAGCCCTAAATGAAAGGACTTAAAAACATCCAATGTTGAAACCCATGTCCAAGCTAAAATAGGTAGGGTGGGAGTAAAGGAAGGTATTGAATTAAGATGATCACAATGGATTAGATGAATTAAATGTCTAATAGGAACGTTAATAACGAGCTAACCTTTGATTGGTAAATTGGTGCCCATAGGTGCGATAAAAGACTTTAGGTTAGGGTTGAAGGCATGTTGGAAAAATGGGGGTAGGTTGGGGGGTATGATCATGGCCAATTGCAAGGACTAATAAAGTGGGAGGGGAAAAATGTTTTGGTTGTGCATGATCGAAGGGGTTTTGGAAAATGTAAGGTTGGGAACCCACATTCACATGAAAGGTTAGGGGCTAGTAAGGGGAATTAATAGGTGGTGTGTGATTTGTTGGAATTGGAAGGGTAACTAGTGGGTCATTTGGGGTTTGCATGGGGGGATGAGGTGGAGGATAGGTCGGTGGTGGTGCATGATGAGACGAATGGGTAATGGGAATTATGACGTTCAATAAGATGTGATGAGTTAGGGGACATGGGATGTTTGGTGCCCATGAAGTAGGAGGTTTATTATGAATATAAACCCCACTTTCTAAAGGCTACTTACCACTACAAGGCAATGCTAAATCTACAAAGCTAATCACACAATACTAAACGAAACAAAAGGAAAAAAATAGGAAAATTTCCAAAGAGTCCTTTGTTGGGGCATTATGCCAAGGGCAAACCTTAATTTTGCTATGGGCCTAAATGTTACAATCATTAATCTACTAGATTTAATAAGACCTAAACACTTTAGTACCAAAATATTAAAGTGAGACCTATTTGTGCAATTGTAGATAAGTCCCATGTTTTAAATATTGCCTATTTCAACATGGTATTTTTAAATTTGTAAAGCCAACCACATAAAACTAGATATATCAAATGGAAAAAGATAATGAACTATGATAAACAAGCAAGTCGTGTTTTAAAAAATAGCCGAATTTGAATATTGCCATAACCTTCGACACCATCAGCCTTACTTTATTGGGTTTAACATGACCTACACACTTTTAAAAAAATATTGTGCAAGAATTAGGGGCCCAAAAACTTCCAATTTTTAATTTTTTGGACTACCAATTAATGTAACACCCAATTCAATAATAGAAAAACACCTAAATTCAATTTTTTGTTTTTTTTATAAAAAAAATCCTAGAACACATATTATTGGTGAATGATTAGTCATTAAGTATTATGTTCACACATACAACACATTATATATATATATATATTTATTTAAATTTTTTTCTTCTTCTTCTTTTGTTATTTCTCAAAGATTGTGACAAAAACCAAGAAAAACCAAGATTGTGGTGAAGTCTCTTTCATTATAATATAATTTTTTTTGTGCTTAATTTGTAAATAATGATTAAATTCTTGGTGATAAAAAACTTTTTGAACTTGACAAAAACGTAAAAAAAAAGGACACATCACAAAATAAAACCCGAACAGAAGAAAAGTTAAAAAACCAAAAGCCATCTTCTTTTAGCTTCTTCATCATTGTTGTTTTGTTGTTTGTTGATGTTGGTGCTGTTGTCATCACTATCTTCATCCTTTGCTCCAAAAAGTGGTTGCTTTCATATGTTTTGTTGTGCCATGAAAATTTAGAAAGTAGATTTACAACTAATCCCCTTAATGGAATTGTAACTAGACTACCAACAAAGCTTCTTTATATCAAAATGGAATTGGAACCCTTCTTTCTTGTTTCTTGAAGGCCCCCAACTACAAGTTTTTTTCCTTTGTTTCTATTTGTCCCTCTTTGTCTATCATTTTTTCTCTTTTTCCTCTTTTTGTGCGATGTCAACTAGTGAGCACAACGAAGCAATGGCAGTAGTGGTAGCAAGGTTGGTATCGCCACTACCATCACCACCCAAACTATAACAAAATCCTCATTGCTTTTTGTTAAACATAGTTGGACCAAGACCTAGTCTTTTAAAATATCTTTTTTATATCATTATTTTCACATGAATAAATTCTTCTTCAAATTTCAACATTAAATAGTCTCTGACCTAACTTATAGGTAGCCTTTTAGATAGTATGTAGGTTACCTATGTGAGCCTATGTAACCCTTTCTTGCACTATGAATCAATTCTAAATAATCTTTTAATAATCCTTATGTATCCTTAACCTAAGAAATCCTTAACTAATTGCATAAATGTGTTTTATGTAGTCCTTTAAATAACCTTTAAATATCCCATAACTTAACTTAACTTATGGAACTCTCTAAATAGACTTAATTATTTCATGACTTAAGTAAACCTTTAGGTCTCTCACAAGGTAATTTTAAGGAGCCTTGTATGTAAGCTTTATGTAATGACTTCAATGCCTTCAATAAGTTTTTGATAGACCTTACCCAAGCTAGCACCTTAGGTAGGTTTATGTTGTCTCCTCTTGCATTGTGACTTAGCCTTAAGTAGTTTATTAAGTAACTTCAAAGTATTTCCTAACCTAGAAAATCCTTAGCTATCTTTTTAAGTGAACTTTGTGTGGTCTTGCAATTTTGAAGTGACTCAAAACCTTTGTAGACCTTAAGTAGACACATGCAAAACACAACCAAAGAAGAAAACTAAACTCATCGTAGGTTGAGAAGAAAATTTGAGTTTCTTCCTTTGTTTTTTTCCTCCGACACATCCCATCTTGCATTTTGATTATTGTTTTCAATTTCAATGAAATCCAAGTTTTCATCTTGCATTTTATTAATATCTTGCAAATGTCTATAACAAAACTAGTTTTTAAAATTTGGAACTTTTTTCTTAGAATTAATGCAAAGCACACAAGCTATCAACGACAAAAACATTTCAAATATTAAAAATTTGTCTATATCAATTTTGTTTGTCAAAGTAATACCTTAATCATTAATCATCTCAATTTTTAAAATTGATATTCACTTGTTCAAAAAACATTGGTCAAATAACAAAACTCAGCACGAGATTATAGAATTTTATTATGATTTGCATTTAATGCAATTGTATTGATAGCTATTTTTAGTTGTCTATTTAAAAAAAATCGTAGTGAGAATCACATCCAAAACCGAACTTTTTTTTAGGACTTGAAAGTGTAAAATATAATTTGATTTTGACTACGACATTAAATGTAAAGTAATTAAGCAATTTGATGGTCGTTTAACCATTTCAACTTGTTTTGGACCTTTAATGAGCAATTCCATCCATTTACAAATAACTTTATTACTTATGTAAATTTTAATGTATTAGTTGATTTTTTTCTTGATAACCTTGTATTTTGTCAATGTGGAAACTCACCCTAGGCTAAGGTAGTGTAACAAAACACCTGCAAACTTGAATGCTTGAATGGGGTGTTTAGCCTCTTGCGTTTATAACGTCCTTGTTGTGTAAAGGTGACAATTGATTAACACGTTTACACAGGAATTGAACCCACAACCACTCACTAAAGAAAGAACCCAACAGTTGTCGTTAGTTTGGTTCCCTATACCAGAGTTAAGTAATTAATTAATTAATTAATTAAAAACAACACCCCAACAGGAGCAGTACCTAGTGTTGTCTGTGGGGCCCAAAGAAGAAGCCCTAAAAAAAGACCCCCGTGGGGGGTGGGGAACGGCTGCCTGTTGGCAACATCTGGACCGCACATCGGATTCATCAACGGTCGTTAGTCCTCAACAGCGCTGCGTGTCACGGCGCTTTGTAAAATTTGTCCGTTTGTGTGCTGGGCCCTCCTCCTCCTCCTCCCTGGATGTCTGGCTGCTGCACTGCACTGCTTCCGCTTTCTCTCTCGTCCAGACTCTCTTTCTCTCTGTGTCTCTCTCCCTCCCTCTTCCCCCTGTTCTTCAAATTTTAAATCCTACTTTTGTTGTCAGAAGCAGATGGGCAGAGAAGGATCTCACATTGCTTGTCCACGAGGTTTCTGACAAATCTTTTTCCTTTTTCTTGGCTCTCCCGGTTCCTCTGAGTCTTCTTGCTCCTTGTTTTGGTTCTGTTTTGTCGTGGAGACTACTGATGAGTTTCTTTCTCCTCTGAAACCACCGCAACTGAATCTCCAGTGATTGACGACTTGCTGCATTGCTTGCGGTTTCTTGGCGCTTTCTTCTTTTGGTATGTGTTTAAGGAGAAGAGTTTTCTCCAGTTCTTCAGTAATGCTTAGAAGAAGCTCCGCCGGACCTTCTTCTTCTTCTTTTTCTTCTTGTGTGCTCGCTCCTCTTACGAAGGAAGAAATTCCCCTCGCATGCTTGAATAGGTTGCGTTTCTTGCGCTTCCAGTAGTCTGTATTTGTTTCAGGCTTTCGAAGGTCATTACAGTGATGAAGAAGCTCTTCTTTGAAAGCTTTCAGGATTTCAGTCACTGAGAGCAGATTGCGAAGCTCGACGATAGGCTTTTCTAACAGTTGAGAGGCTACTACAGTTGTGTTTCAGCTCTTGCCAGATAGAGAGATCTCTTTGCAGAATCCCTAACGACGACGTCAATCCGCCAGCTTGTGTAGCTGCAGCAGCTGCTCCTCCTCGGGAGAAATAAAAAACAGGAAAATCCATGGGTCCACTGAGGAAGAAGGGAAGAGGAGCAGGTGGCGGGAAGACGGAGGCGTTAGCTCCCGGGGAGGAGCTTCCTGGCATTTCTCCAGAGCTTGATAACAACAAGGTGCGCTCCGTCACGATGAACGGAAGAAAGGAATCCATCACCAAATCATCATCATCAGCATCAGCAGCATTTGAGAGTTTGAATGCTGCTTCCAGGTTTGGACTCTCTGTGCGAGTAAGCAATCAGAGGAAATCTGAACCTACGAGCTCCGAGAATACACCCAGGTACAGCACTTCACTGTTCTGTACTCCTGAAACCCTTTTCCTCCTCCCCATCCATTGTATGCTTCTTCCAGGACTTGGTTTCCTCATTGTATTCTATGCGAGGGCGCAAGACAGTAGTGCTACTGAGCTTGAGTGCTTAGCTCTCTCTCGAAAACCCTTTGTTCTTTCTTCCTTTTTGTTGGGTGGGTGGTGGTTTTCCTCCCCGTCGTTTTGGGTCTCAGTTCAGGAACCATAAGAAATACTACAATGTGCAGCACCAGACAGAGTAACAAGTTTTGGTTTCCCAGCTTGATGGCATATTGCCAGAAAATTGATCTAGGTCAGTCAACTGCATTCAGCATAAAGCAGAACATTTTGTATCTCTCTCACAAATAAAAGTTGATGCGTTGAGTTCGTTTTTGTCACAGGTTGAGAGATCTCATGTCAAGCAGTTTTGGTCCGAGATCAGATACTAAGGAGAAGAGGTTCCATGATGCTGCTGCTCCAAGAAGCACAAGCTCAACGACAAGGTCAAGCAGTTTATGCAAAGGGGTCAATGGACAAACTGTCAGCAGCAGAAGCACAACCAAGGAAGTGGTGGAGGATAAGCTAGTTCACAGAAGTGTGAGATGGGAATCTGTTCAGCCAAGATCTGTGCACAAAGTTGCAGTGAGGGAGTTAGAGAGAGGACGAGGAGTGCAGTCTGAAAGGTCAACACCAAGGGCAATTTCTGCTCCTTCTGCAGATATAGTGTTGGACTTGAAAGGTTATGCTCTCTCTCGAGGTTCATCACCAAGGGTGACACCTGCTGCAAGCATGATGGTAGACAGAAGGGATACTAGCTTAGATGGAGTTTTGAATCCACAGGCCCATGTCTCAGATGTTGTGTCTAGTTCTGGAGGGAATGTTGTCTCAGGAAGGTGGGCTCTTGCAAACAGAGGGATGTTGGATCATCAAAGGACTGAGACCTCTAGACAGTCCACCCAACAAATCCAGGCTCAGAGCCTAGAGATGGAGGCAGTTCATTTGACCTCTGAGGAGTCAATGTCAAGGTCTAATTTCCATCAAGGTGATCTCTCTGGAAAATCAGCTTCTTGGTCATACAATGCAGATTCTGTGTTTGATCACCAGGAGCATACTGTAAAAGGAGGGTCAACTCTAGCCCAGGTTTCTTCTCCAACTTCTCCAATGGATCAAGGGTATGATGACTCTGGAAAGACAACCCCAAAGTTCTTTTCTGCAAACCTTGTGATGGGTACTGGAGAACCAGATACCTCTGGGACAATGACACCCATTTCCAAGCAGCTAACAGTCAACCATAAAGAGCAGCAGGAGATGACTTTGCAGAGGACTGAAAGAGAGCTTTATGTAAATGTCACTAAGGAAGGAAAGCCAAGTCCTGGCAGTTTGTTTGGACAGAGTGAACATGATGAGAAGTACTACGCTACAAAGGCTTCTTCTTCTCTGTCCTCAGATTTGGCACTTGCGATAAGGGAACGTCATAAGAAATCCCCATTGTCCTCTGATGTCTCCAGGGATGAGTCCCTGAGAAAGAGTCTTTCAGGAATGCTGGGAAGGTCAGCTTGCAACTGTGTCTCAGGTCGGAGCTCTGTTGCTACCTCACCAGATAGGAGTCATTCGAAAATCTCTCCAAGAGAGACACCATCACCACAACTAGCAGCATTGAAATCTGCCATCTTCACAAAAGAGAATGTAGATCAGGTGACTTCGCAGAATGTGACAAAGTCCCCTGCACTAGTACACACATGTAACAGAGATCGGCATTGTGAAGCTGCTAGTTCTGAAAGGTTTCAAAATGTCTTTCATGGAAGGTTGTCCCGACTTGAAGGGAAAGTGAGTCAGATTGCAGCTGAGCTTCGAGAAACTAAGGCCTTGCTGGAGGAAAACAACCGTATCTGCTCAAATGCTCTTTTTGTTGATCTTCAAACAAAGGTTGCCAATATTGAGAGGGCTTTGACTAGTGGACTAGGTGACATGATTTCTGCACCCCAGCCTGAAGGTGAAGGGGTGAGAGATCATGAAGTCTTAGGCACAAAACCAATTTCAGGATGCACTGAATCACACAGGCACGGTGCAGCCAGCAATGGAGAGATTGCTGGGCACATGAGAGCTGTTTTTGGAGGCGAAGATCTTAAAGAGAGGAGTAGTCTGCAGCAAAGGCTCCTGAACAGCAGACCATCCCTTCATGAGAAGCTTATAGGGAATCGTGCTGACCTATATGAGAAGCTCAAACACAACAGAGAACTTCTATGCAATAAACTTGCCACACTTGGAGGAAGGGACAGGGTCTCTGCTGGCAATTGTGATGAAGGTGCTATGGTGGCGGCAGAGTTTTTACTGTCTCTTGACGAGGCCCACAAGTTGGGTGGTCAAGCTGGAGATGATAGCATGGTTCAGGCCAAGACTCATGTGGATTTAGTGAAGCCTTCTCTGTCAATGTCAGCGGTGAAAAATCAGTACATGGACTTTGCTCTGGAACAGTTGAGAAGCAGTGGCTCCTATGAGACACAGAACACAGCTTCTGGTATGGGTGGTAAAAACTTCTCAGTAGAAAATGTGTTCTGTTCTTAGTGATATATGTGGATCCGCCAGTCGAACCTTTCAGTTATTGTGGGTCAAGTTCTTATATGTCTTAACCCTGACTCGAGGATTGTCTTTTATCAGGAAACAGCTCCTTGTTTGTCAGATCCTCAAGCATAGCAAACACTCCGACCAGTCTCATGGAGAAGAAGTCAGCTGGTGGAGCTCCTAAGTCCTCAAATTGGAAGAACCCGGAGGTGACAAGCAGTGGAAAATTGTCCAATAAGATGTCTTCAAAGACTCATCCAAGTACACATCACAATGACCAGAATGAAGGGTTAGAAAATTGTGTGTGGAGAGAAGGTCAGGAGATATCAGTGAAAGGAACAGTGCAGGTCTCAGGGGAACTGAAACCTGGTGGTGACAGTAGTGAAGTTGAGGCTGGCAATCCTCAAATTCAGATCAATGAAGGCAGCCAAACCATGGAGGCAACTGTGTTGCAGTCAAATACCCTGGAGAGCCTGACATGTGATGAGGACCCACTGTCAGATGATGAGACTGATCAGGATTATTGCCTTCCTCTTGGTGCTCTTGAAAGTCCAACAGGGGCAAGATCACAGGAGCCAATATTTGATGAGGAACCTGAGGAGAGTCTTCACTCCATTGGTGATAAGACAGCTATAGCTGGATGGTTTGTTAAGGAAGGAGAAGGGATTGCTTTTGCACATGATGATGGCAGCTGTTCCTACTATGATGTCCCAAACATGGAGGTAAGCATTCAGGAGCTTTCTATTGTTTGAAGCTGTCCAGGTGCTGTTTCTATATTGTTCTAACGTCCTGGACTTGAAGTGGTTTTAGATCTGCAAATCTGCATTTGCTTGCCATGAAAATAGGGCACAAACATGGTGAGAATCTACTGAATTTGTGAAAGCAATTGCAGGAGAAGGCTAGATACAGTGGCCCCAAGAATGTATCTAAGGGAGAGTGGGGAGATTGCTGGGTGATACGTGCAAGTGGAAGTGATGGTTGCTCCCGTCAATATTTCATTGCAGCAGCAGCAGGTGGAGCAAGAAATGCTGCTGCATTTTGTTCTTGGGACTTGTATGACCGGACTATAGCAGCCTATCACTGTGATTCTGCACCTCCTACCTCAAGCTCTCCAGGGTTTTTCACTGTAGACAGTCCTGAACATGCAGGCTTTTCTCATCCTGGACTAGAACCAAACAGGAGGTCTTTCTTGGATACTTGGGCACAGAATCGGAACACTTCTGGGGTCCCAGCAAAGGCTTCACTTTGGTGGTACAGACCATGTGGGGCTCTTGTGGCATCTGCAGGCACCCGCCTCAACACTGTGTCCCTCTATGATATACGTGATGGGGAGTGTATGATGAAGTGGGATACAAAAAATGCTGTTGCCTCTATGGGTTTCAGCAGCCCTGTGCAGTGGCGCACTAGCAGTAAGTGTCAATTTTGACAAGGATGGACAGGAACTCTAGGACTTTAAAATCAATATGAATGTAGTAGAAATCTTGGACGTTGTTGCAACCTGTGTTTGTACTACTTATGCATGCTTTCAATGTCAGGGGTTGCCCTGCTTTGCTTATGTGTGGATTTGATGATGGCCTCAGGTAGGCTAGTGGTGGTGGAAGATGAAGGATTAAGTCTCTGGGATGTGGAGGGCATGGAGGGTCAGCGTCTCCACAATGTGAATCTGGTTGGCAAGCAGCCACGTGCATTGCATGTCCACAATATGGATGCTGAGTGCAGTGGTGGTGTCCGACAGAGGTAAACCTTGTACATTTGTCCCCTTAATACAATACAAGCTTGCTCCGTGGTTTCCTCTTTTTCTTTGTTCATTCATCAAACCTCTCCATGGTCCCCTTGTCTCCTTGTTAAATGATTGATTGGAATGAGAATTCCAGGACTTCAGTGATGTCCAGATTGACTATGCCATTGATTTACAGTTAACTATTCTAGAATGGTACCTAAGTAAGGCTCTTGGAGTCACAACCTCCAAGAAACACAATTGATTTGAACTGAGTGATGAACACATACAGGTTAAGTTCATCTGAGCAGCACAATGATGGAGTTCTGTGTACAAATGAGGCAGTCAATGTATTGGACTTCCGTGTGCCTGCGGGAATTGCAATGAAGATTCCGACCTTTGGAGAACAGGTGGACTCAGTGTTCACAAATGGGGACATGGTCTTGGCTGGGACTGGCAATGTGAAGATCAAACCACAGACAGAGGTTCTACGGGGTGGGACTGAAACTGTGAAACCGTCAGTTACAACACAATGCTGCAAGGTGAACCAGTGGTCAATCAGGGAAGGGAAGCCCATGAATGTTTATGCATTACCTGAAGGGGAAGGAAAAACTTCACACACTGCTATTAACCAGGTTTGGGGTGATGCACGCTCTGTGATGGCATTGAATGGAAATGGGCTTTACATTTTCAATGCAGATCAGGGCATGGAGGTACAGGATGTGATTTGTGCAGATAATTCAGCCTTGCAAACATTTGATTATGCTAACTCCCGCCTTCTCCTCGTCTCGAGGGACAGGCCTCCATTGTGGCGCAACTGGCCATGAAAACTGTCATGTGACTTCTGCACATGATAGAATTGCCCACTATCCTTGAGACCTGATGTTTTCACATGTATGGGAATTAGCTTCTTTTTCTGTGTTTATTAGCCCTTAGCAACTATCATTGCTGATGTGATATCCTCTTCTGACACTGCTTTCCAATACTCATGAACTACTTCTTTGACATAAGGGTCATATGACATACCGACTATGCTGCCCAATAGTGCCAAGCACCTTTGGACCTTACTCCTTTGTTGATATGCAGAATAGGGAATTCCAATATTTGCTTGTGGGAAGCAAGGAAGAAATCTTGTTGGCTTTCAAACTGTGTCCATTGGGATCTACACTATCCCATATGTACATAGAAATGGAAAGCACTTTGTCTTAATCTGATTCTTGTGCTAGACATACTACCAAATTCTGCCTAAACATATTGTTAAACATAATGCCCAAATTTGACAGACTTAAAAAAAATAAAATCCAAACTGCCAAATTTTTATAATAAGTTCCAGTAGGTAGCCAAGAATGTAGAAGGATTCTGTTTTGTTTTTACTTTCATATGTAGTATGTAGCAAATTCTGGCTAAATCATTTTATGGATGAATGGAATTTGGCTACATCACAAAATTCGAAAAAAAAGTGCTGGTTACAAATGGCATTTTCATTGACACCAAATTAAATAATTTTTGAGGACTTTATGTTGCTTTTGCTGCTAATCCATCAAATTTTACAAAAACATATTCATGATACTGGTACAAATCAGTGTTTCGTAAAGTTTTTTTTGTTCATATCCAACATGGCTATCATATAGAGAAAGATATAGAAAAAGTGGCAATCATACCCAGGAAGATTTAGCCAAATTTGGCTATATGCCAAGTTTGAAGTACAAATCTTTAATCATTCTTCTATATTTTTGTCTACACACTGAAAACCAAGTATCCAATTCTGGTGATTGTGTACTTATTTTCCCAAAAATAAATTATATTGTTTTTAATGTGTCTTTAGGGCTTTGTGTCTCAACTTCATCCTTTTTCATACCCACCCACAATTTCCACAACTATTAGTTTTGTTCAAGTTGTGATTATAAATAGGATGGGCTCTAAATGACATTTTATTTTATATTTTTCTGCAAAATTTTGTTTAAGAAAATTCATGTTTCAAGTTTTATCAATATAATGTTTTAACTATTTTATTTTTGGAATGTCTATCTATCCAGGGATTTAAAGATTGGTGTAATTGTCCTGTCAACACAAAAGAAGACCTTTCAGCTCAGAGAAAATTTTGTAAGCTTTCTTCCACCAACTTGAATAATAATGTGCATTGATGCAAAATACTCAACTTCTCACTTGTCATCAGATCATTGAGAATATTGTTGCTTGTGTGAAACATTAGTGGGGAAGCACTTGGGTTGGAGCTTGGACATCCTCTTTTTGTTGTTCTTGTATTTTTAGGAGATAATGATTCAGAAGCTAGAAAATTTACAAAGGAATTCTAGTTAGATGGTTAACAGTGTGTAAGTATGGGAAGCTAGTATTCCAAGAGGATAACCTCATGGGTCTTATTCCTTTGAAACATGCAAGGGATTAGATTAGGTTGTAGTTTATCAGGTGGTTAGTAACACATTGTCAAAAACTTCACTTTCGAACAAGTAACACTAATGGGAGGTCATTATTATTTGGCTTTTCATTACGACATTGTGATGACTGATTGAACTCTTAAAAGTCTAAACTCTCTTTTAGACCCATTTTTCTTCTATTTCCTTCAATTAGACATTGGGTAAAATCTACGCATCCATGAATGAGATTACAAAATGGCCATTGGATTCAAACTTTCACAAATTCCAAACCCTTTTACAAAAAATTCATCCAAAATTAAGTAAGGGCTGATGAGATAGCAAACTAGCTCATCAAGAACATGCAAGTGTGCGTAAGGTTGAATTCGAAACTTCATTGACCAAAAAAAGACTCAACATGACTAGTGGATGCATTCTAGTGTCGTACTTGCAATGACCAAGTTGAGTACTCAAGTAATTTCAAATCAAAATGTGAGTTTTCTTGAGTAAGAATGAAGTCTTGCATACTTTCAATGTGAATGTGATGAGATTTGAAATGACTTCAAAGGGAAGCCTAGTTAATTTTAGTGCTCAAACTCTTGGGTCAGTTGATGACTGAGTTCCCAAAGATAGTCTGTGCTCTCTTTCAATCCCCACTACCTTCATTGGTACACTTAATGTGAATAACTAGGTTAACTAGCAAGAGGCCCACCATATGCCCTTATTTGATCAAAACCTCACCCAAATTCATGTGGCAAATTTTCAGTTGATGAACCACTTAAAAATTCTCAAGAAATCCCATGCAATCAAAAAGAATAATTCAAAAACGTGTAAGTTTCCAACACCCACACCCATTAAATTTTTGAAAAGTCCATTTTGGTATATAAAGCCAAGTTTAGGAGGATATTTGTTACCCAAACCAGTAATTGCAAAAGTCATGATTATGAAGTATGCAAATAATTATCCAAATGTATTTCATTTGATAAGTTGAAAAATTGAGTGCATGGAAAGGAATGAACAAGACTATGGTGCAAGGTCCGATTTTAAACAAGCTAGGTGATTATGAATGAAATTTTTTGTTACAAATGAAAAGTGAATGTTCATGAATAACATCGACAAATGAGGAATTGTATTATGTGAACTATGATATGAAAGATTTTATTATCTTTTAGAAATAAATCTGAAGGTCCTAATATATATTGTATGACTTATGTTGCGTCAATGAATGTCATTCACAACTTTTTTTCTCCATGTTGAAAAATGGGTATATGAGCAATAAGAAGAAAAGGATGTCAACTTACGATTTTAAAAAATAATCATTTCAATAATGTTTATAACATTGTTTTTTTTACTGGCGAATTTTAGCCAAATCCCTACCTTTCAAGAGGGCTGGCTACCTCTAAATTGAAAAAAATGATAATTTTTGAAAATTTGTCAAAATTCTCCTTTTGGCCTCACCTAATTTGGAAGAGAACCCATTAAAAATAAACACATATCACCATTGTAAAGCCATCGCTTTTGATATGAATGTATCAAATGGTTTCTCCCTAGGTTAGGGTTTACCATTTTCGACCCTAATAAGGAAGGAGGTGCCTTCTTGTTTTTTTGTTCTGCCACTACTTTCACCACATCCATGACTTTGTTATGAAAGGAGTCACCTTCAATGTTGACAATCTTCTCCTTTGATTTGCCGAAGCTCCTTACACACTTGAGCAAACTATTGTTAATCACTCTTTGATGCGGTTTCAATCACCAAAGCTTTTTACAACAATGGAGGTTCATTTGCTTGCAATTACGTAACGGCTAGCTTCATAAAACATTTGAAGTATGTGCATCTTACAAGGTACAAATGCTTAAACCTTTTCCCCTTCAAGCTTATATTTGTTACAATTATGATTGTTAGGGATTAATGTTCAAGCATGTTACAAGAAGGTTGCAACTTGTGAGCTTTAATCCTTTCAAGGCCTGCCAAATCGCCAATCATTCTTAAAGTTAACCATTATAGTTTAATGTTCAAGGCCTTGGTCCTTTCTTGGTCAATGTAGCTGCCAAGTTCCAATAATTGGATTCAAGAATTGGCTATTTGAATTTTGTTGGTGATTTGGTGAATTGTGATGGAATATGGATGTTGGTACAATTTGCAACATTATTGTCTGGATTCTAGGATTTGTTCCAAATTCGTCAAAATGCAAGTTCGATGCACATTATAATTTGGATTTTGCAATATGGCCTTGAGTTTTCAAGCTTCATGAATTTGGTGAATTACACATATGATTCTTGACAATTAAGTAAATGTTGAGAATGAAGCTTCGAGTTGATGAAACTTGAACTTTTGTTTTTGGAATAAAGGTATAATTTATGAACTTTTGCATCTAGATTTTGGAATGAAATTTGTTTAAGTTGAACTTTTGTTTCTAGAACTACGGTTTTTGTATATGTTCAAGCTTGAGCTTTTGTTTTTGGAATGAAGCTCTGGGCAAAAATATCCTTGGGTGGATCCATTAAAAACCACCTTGCCAAAATCATCAAAAAGTTGGACTTAATTTAAGAAATAAAATTCCATTTACTTATACATTGGTTTATTTAATTTGATTGAATTAACACTATGAGAAAAAAAATAATGTTTTGTAATTGGCCTTGCAACTCAATTTTTGAGTTTTATCGAACACTTGCAACTCACCATATTTACATCTATGAGTGCTATCGGACAAGTTGCAAAAGTTGCAACTCACCATACATATATATAGTGCAACTCATTACAACTCAATTACAATTTTGTCACAACAATTCCTTTTCAACTATTATGCAATTCCCCTATGTTTACAATCATAATGTCATGTTGGTGTCATTTTTCCTTTATCCATCAAGATTTAACATGTGGCATTATGAAATTTTTTTGTGATTTTTTTGAAATATTGATATCCATTGTCCATTATGATTATTCATTTTAGAGGGTCTTGGATTATGACACATGGCACAATTAAAAGTTGCCACATGACATATTAATTGAATTTCGAAAACAAATATATATATATATATATATATATATACCTAAGTAGGTTAGTACATAACCATAGGTAGGTAAGTTGATGTAACTCCAACCTATTTACTTATTATCTAAGTAGGTAGAAAAGTAGGACCTATTTATTTAGATAGGCAAGTAGGTAGGTAGGAAGGTAGAATATTATAAGAGTAGGTGAACTAAAGAGTAGCCACATAAGTTTTTAAATTTGTTATGTGTTTTGATTTTAGGGTTAAGCTTTATGAACTCATCCCAACATGGCACATGTATTTTAATGTGAGAATGCAAGAAGAGACACCACCCTTTATATAGTTTGTGAAATGAGATATTGAAGACAAAGCATATGGGTTAAATCTTTTAGTGTGGCACCTTAGTTGTAATTGAGTTGTAACTAGAAAAAACATTTCCCCACATGCTTTCTTTGATTTTAGTTTTTTAATTAATTTGAAATTTATAATTACTCATTTGACCTAATTATTTTGAAATTTAACTATTTGAATTAAATACATGATAATTAATTATCTAGATTGATTATATGAATTAATTAATATAATTCAGATAATTAGTTAGTTGATTGATTCAAATAATTAATTATCAGAATAAATATTAGATGATTAATTATTTAAATGAATATTAAATAATCAATTATGTTGATAATTGATGATTTGAATTCAAATAAATTCAATAATTATTCACCTACATTAACAAAATTTGTTATCTAAAATGATTTGAATCAATTAATTAAATTTATATAATTAGTTACTAAGTTTAAATAATTAGTTATTAAATAATTATTTATTTATTATCTGAATGAATTAAATAATAATGAATCAAATTTGATTAATGAATTCATATGAATAGTTTATTATTTAGTTTACTTAATTAGTTCATGGTAATTAAATATATTACATATTAATTACTAGTTTAGAAATTAATAACAAATAATTCATTTGGAAATATTAAATAATAAACATGAATTTGAGTAGAAGACATTGAGGTATATAAAGACATATTCATATGTACACCCTTATTGAATGTTTAATAAAATATACACATTGCTTTTAATTTCAATTCAAAAATAGACTTTCACCTTTCATGAAATTCTATGGTTTGATATGTATGTATACCAACATAATATTGTGAATTTCGATGTAATGAATATTATTAACACAACAATTGAACATCAATCACAAAAAATAAGACTATATTTACTACATTATTTAATATTTAGTTATTTAGATAATCATGAAATGAATTATTTTAATTAATTATTCAATAAAGGAATTGGTTCATATCAATGAAGCATTTAATAATCTAGTCTAGAAAAGTTTGAAGTGTATAAGCAATGATATCTATATGTACATGCTCATAAATTTTTTAATACACCATTCCAATCCAACCGAAGGCTTACATTTATGTTTTCAATGAATTGCATAATTTATATATCTTTTAATAGGTATGAATTGCCACATAGTTGACAACTAATTCTAGATGAGTTGAACACTTTAGATTCAAAATAGTGGACATGTAGTAGTTATGTAATGAAACCATAATGGCACATTTAGTTGCCATTTAGTTGTAAAACTAGCCAATTTAGTTGACTTTTAGTTGTAAACAAGTTGCAAGTTCTAGATGTCATGGACTTTTACCTAATCGTACATGTGGCGTGATCATATGCATCAATGCCGTACGCCAGTTGCAAAGTAGTTGTTCACTGAGTGCTAAAGCTACACTAGTTGCAACACAATTCAGATTAACCATTTTGTTGCAACTTGTGATCATGGTCAAACTATGGTCGACCATCACCATATATACTTCACATCATACGCCTATATAGAGTCCAAGTTGCAACTAATGAACAATTAAATTACAACTATGAAATATTTTGAAGTGGCATTTTAATTATTAATTCATCGTATTTCCATATTATAGTTATACCCTAGTTGCATAATAGTTTCCGTGACGATCTAATTGCATGCCAATTTAGTGTCCATGGACACGATTTTTCATAGTGTACATGGGCCCCACTTGTGCATTTATGAAAAATGATGAACATCCAAAAATCTATAATATGCATTCACATTTTGATTTTTAACCCATTCTCGATAGCTCCTTTCTTTTAAGTGTCCTTACATTTACACATTAGATATTTTTTCTGTTTATTTAATACATGCATAAGGGAATGATCCAAACTAGTCATTAAAATAACAAAAGGTGAAAATAATTATCATTCAAGTGTTTTAAATATCAATGACCCATTAGGGCTTCATGATCTTGATTTCAAAAATTCATAATTATATGAAAATTGATTCAATCAATTATCTATAAAAAGACATTATGTAGGTTGGCATTTGAAGTATTATTAAAAATTAACATCCAAGAAAAATTCCCAAAAAAAATTCCTTTTGTGTTCTTGATCAATTTTTTTTTTTTTTGGTTACATTCTTGAAATTTTCCATATGCGAATCATTTTTCACATCAAAACACATTTTTTTGTAAATTTAATTAGAATTGTGAATTCTACGCGACTTGGCTAACCTTTGGATAAATAATTTGGAATGAAAAGTTTTCTTTATGTGAGTCCTATGTTGTTTTGAAGTTGGATGAGTTTAAAAATTTGAGGAGTGACATTTTTAGTGGGTCCACCCAAGGATAAGTTTACCCCTTTGAGTTTATGACCTTTTGCATTTGGAATTAAAGTTTGAGTTGCTTCTAAAATTAGGGTTTCAGTATTTGTTGAACCACAAAATTTTGTTTTTGGAATGAAGTTTTGAGTTTGTGAGCTTTTATTTATGAGAAAAAAATATGAATTTATGAAATTTTGCATTTGGATTTTGGAATGAAACTTTTCTAGGCTTGATGTTTTGTTTCTAGAATTAAGGTTTTAGTATATGTTGATACTTGAGTTTTGTTTCTAGAATTAGGGTTTCAATATATGTTGAGGCTTGAGCTTTGGTTTTTGGATTGAAAATTTGAATTTATGATATTTTGTTTTTGGAATGAAACTTTAAGTTTATGACCTTTCGCATTTGGAATTATGGTCTGAATTAATTTTGGAAATAGGGTTTTAGTATGTGTTGAGCCTTGAACTTTTGTTTTGGGGATGAAACTTTGAGTCTATGATATTTTTTTTGTGGAATAAAGGGATGAATTTTATGAACTTTTGTATTTGGATTTTGGAATGAAACTTCTTTAAGCATATTTTGCTTCTAGAATTAGGGCTTTAGTATATGTTGGAGCTTAAGCTTTTGTTTTTGAAATTAGGGTTTTAGTTTGTGTTGAAGCTTGAACTTTGGTTTTTGGAATGAAAATTTGAATTTGTGATCTTTTGTTTTTGGAATGAAGTTTTGAATTTATGAAATTTTGCATTTGAAATTAAGGTTTGAGTTGTTTCTAGAACTAGGGTTTTAGTATGTGTTGAAGCTTCAACTTTTTTTTTTAGGATGAAGTTAAGTCTGTGATCTTTTGTTTCTGGAATGAAGTTATGAGTTTATGAAATTTTGCATTTGGAATTAGGGTTTTAGTATGTGTTGAGGCTTCAATTTTTATTTTTGGAATGAAGTTGAGTTTGTGAACTTTTGTTTCTAGAACAAAGTTCTTAGTTTATGAATTTTTATGTTTAGATTCTCGAATGAAACTTGTTTGTTGCTTTGCTTTTGGAATTATGGTTTCAATGCATTATGAGGTTTGAGCTTTTGATTTTGGAACTTAGGTTTAAATTTTTGAATCTATTATTATAAACTTGAGTTTGTTATGGCACCATTTTTAGTCGTACCAAAAAGATTAAAGAGAAATTTTTCTTTTCAGATTGTGTTCCTATTGATCCATTCAATGTTGTAAGTATTAGTATTGAGCTTGATGTTGTTGTTATTAATCTAACCCAAACAAAAGTAGACTAACTAATAGCAAGAAAAGGAAGAAAATGTATGAGTTGAATCATCACTTCCAAAACTTATGGGTTGCAAAACTTCCTTGGGCAAAATTTGTTTTGAATGTTGATGGAAAGGTAACGAAGGTAAAATGCAAAGTTTGTAGTGTCATGGAAAGGGAAGATAAACTTTTGGTGCCCAAGTTGGATTCATTGTGGAAACATGTTAGTTGAAGGAAAACCATAGTTGTATTTGTGGGTAGGGTGGTGAGGGATTTTTATTTTTTGAAGATTAATTAGTTCATGTGATTAATGAGTTGTATGTAAAAAAGGGCAAGGACAATGTTTGGCAACATGTAATTGAAGGAGTTGTGGTGGAGAGGAAAAAAAGATTGGTCTAATTTGCTCGTCTTCCACTTATTTTCTTAGACAAGCCTATGATTGAATATGAATAGATGCAATCTTTGTTTACATAATTCTTTAAGGTGTTTAATCACCCATCCAAACCTTAAAATGATTGTGCTAGATGGGAAATTGTTGAATTTGTACATCATGTAGTATTGACTGCCATTAAAAAGGTTATTTTGGCTTCAAGCTTTCTATCTATTTTTGTTGATGAAGTCACTATAGTTGTTAACTAGAGTTGGATTTTAATCCATTGTTATGTGGTGGCAAGTTGGAGATGGTTCCTTGTTTTGCTCACATAAGTGAACATTTGGTTGAAAATGGGATTGATATATAAAAAATGTGAGTTTGACTACTTTCATTACATATGGTGGTTTGACCAATGAGGAAATTGTTAAATGGGTTGTGTGTTTAGGAATTGATGGCGTTTCCATGTTTCAAGGGGTTAGGTATAAAGTAATTGTTTTAATGAGGACTTAACAAACACGTTACTTCATTGGAATTTATTATATGGCAGATTGAACAAACCTTGTAGTGCAAAGTTGGTCTTCCATGTTGATGGGGTTGTTAGGAAGCAAATAGAAACCAAACGAGTATTTCCTATTGTAGGTGTTATTTTAAGGTTTTAACGACATCATATGGGAACCAAAAACTTTGAACATTTGGTTTTTTTTGGAGGGTTTCCTTCAATCATTTTATGAGTATTTCTTTAGTTCCCAAAACACCATCTTGAGTTTAGAAAACTTGTTAAAATTGTGGAAACAAAGGGATTGAAATTTTTTCAGAATGTTAAAACAAGGTGGATTAACATGTTGGCATTTTTGAAAAGGGTTAGGAAGGACTATAAAAATTTAGTTGCTAAGATGGTAGCTAGTAGTGGCATTGTGGAGGCAACCAAGGCTAATGTGGTGAATTTGTGTGATGTCGGCACAATCTTGGGCTTGTCATGTGTTTTGCTTATGTTGGAATCTATCAATGCTTTGATGAAATTTGCACAGGCTAGGGATGTCTTTGTATGTGATTACAATGATTACATTATAATAGTTAAAATTTGCCAAGTTGATTTATACAAAATGTATATTGACCCCACCATTTCATTTTAACATGAAAACTTTCCTGAATTTACAAATGTGGTTACAAACACATCTTGTACATGATTAGTTAAGATTGGGTTTAGGGTTTACCTAAATGATGGCACAGAACATTTGGTTTTCTGCATCATTGGACAATCCCAAAAGGTCCATTATGTTGATTTTGTAAAGGGCATGCATTTTAGAGTTATTGAAAAGGTTTTGATCAAGCTATTAGAACTATCAAAGCTCAATGCACTACTACATGATGTGTTGGTTCTTGAATTGGAACAAAGGTTTGCAGATCATGAATTGATGAATGTTCTTGAAATTATTTACCCACAATATTGGTGTTGTAACTTGATGGTGAATTTTCTTTTGCAAACCATTTGACCAATTGACTAAATGACATTATTGTACATCCAAACAAGGTGGTATTGATGGTAAATGAGTTCTTGAACCACTTTTAGGGGACACTCTAGATTTATAGAGTTATCTTTTCAAGTTGACCACGAAGAATTAGGCTTCTAAGGTGATGGTAGAACTTAAAAATGAGAATCCATTGATGAAATTGTGGCATCAACTTGCCACAAACAATTTGTTGGTGGTTTATTTTTATGAGTTCATGAAACTTGCTAAACTTGTCATTGTTCAAGTCATTAGAAGTGTGGAAGATGAAAATACATTTTCCACTTTGAGTTTTATGAAATCCATGTTGTGGAATTGATTGGTAGGGAATTTGAATATTGCCATATGCATGTTTATTCAAGATTTTTACATTAAGGAAACTTTTCCTTTTCACCAAGCTATCACACATTGGAATGATGTAGACAAGGCTAAGGTTATAGTGAATGTTTAAGCATTGGGTTTAAGGTCTGTAGTATGGATGCAAGGTTGAAAGGTAGATGCAAGGTTGAATGGCTCAGTTTTGGCAGATGAGAAGTTTTTAAAGTTCATTTTTTTGGTGTAGAATTAGCATAAATGGGGGATTATGGGTTGGTTAATAAAGTAATTAAATTCATATGAATATATACCCACTTAGACATCTTTTTGACATACATTTTTCAAGGAAAAAAATCGTCAATCCAACAAAAAAAAATGACCCATGTAGAGACTTTTGAAAATAAGGTTCAAATTTTGATCATTCAAAAATCCATAACTATATTTTAGTTAAAGTTTTTGTAATGAAAATTTCAAATCTATGTTTGTTTTTCTTTCATCTATCTAATATTAAGTCCCTATAAGATATATTTTCAAAAAGTGATATTTCATGTGTTTGGGAAGTGTAGATGGTTGGGATAGTCCATATGTTTTCACTTCAAAAGCCCATTACTACATAATGAGTGCACATTTATTGTGCACAAATTATGTAGATAGTTTCTTATTGAAGTTGAAAATCTTAAACCAAATCCCAATTGTGCATATAAATGGTTTTATGGCATGTTAATTCACGACACCCTGCAACAAATTGCAATGGGACACAAAAAATGAGTTAGTATAGCTTGCATTCACCCTAAAGGATGTAAGTGTGAGTGCATTTTCCATTACATAACCATGTTTTGTTTTTCTGTATATCATTAATATATTAACATCATCACGTACTTTGTGTTGCAATGGGTAGGGTTTTCATGACTAGGGTTCAAATCCTTCGCAAAGTGCTTAGAGTTAGAATTTTTAAATTTAAAGATCTACTTGTAATTGCCACATGTTGCCGAATTGTACAACAAAGTTGTTTACTGAAAGGCTAAAAATTGATTGCCTCAACATGTGTAGAGTATGCTCCTATCCACATAGATGTTCAAGTAAGAGCCACCTAGAGCTTCTAGAATGTCAAAACTCTTCACTCAATTTACACTTCTGTTGTTACAATATAGCCACCTATACATCACACTAATTTTTAGTTGAAATAGCCATAAAGGCTATGGCTTTTCAAACCCCCTTGCCACTTGCACTACAAATTAAAAACATAATTGAAACTCTGGTTTATAATGAAGCAAATGCAACATATATATTATCAAAGAAGTTATGCACCAATCATGAAGCTTTAATACTATAAGGATTTGACTGATAACATGTGTATATATGGATTTAATTACATACTTGGAATAACTCTTATTATTTCTGGATAATCTTTTGCTCAAATTATTAATGGAGGTTCATTAAACCAGCTATCCTTAAACTGGTTGACATTTTTCACCCAAACATTGGAATTTTTTTTTCCAGCTTGCCCAAAAGACGTGAAAATAGCTCAGGTGCAAAATAATTTTGTCCTCATTTATTTATTATTTTCAACCTGATGGTTGAAACATTTTTTCCAAAAGCCCTTCCCTTGAAAAAAACATGACCACATATAGCGATGCAAAGATGTGAGTGATTTGGCAAGTAAGGGTATGTGCATGTTTGAGAATTGGATCTTCCATTGTATGTTAAATGAATGCCTAGATTTTTTGTTTTAATAAAATCTGGCTGTATGTATGGACTTCTAGTCATGTTTCTTGAAATTTAGGAAAAAAACATGGCTATTGGTACACAATACTTAGCTCTCTGTGAGCCAAACATCCAGAATGTTTAAGCTGAACACAAGAATGAAGCAAGTAATGAGAACTTAGATTACTCATGTTTTATAGTTGACAATTCTATTATAAATATATCACTGCATTAAGTGATTTTCTCTATCATGTTATTGCCCTGTTTCATGCTGGTGTAATGTTGTTGTATTACAATGTAAACATAGGCATGGTAAGCATGATAAAGTAAACATAACAAATAGTGCTCTAAAAATTATAAAGTGTACCCATATGTGTTGTAATGCATTTAAAAATCAATTTCTTACAGAATACTTCAATTTGTCACAAACAACAAATTTGGGTTCATAAGATTATTTTAAACTATTAAAGATTCATCCATGCAGTATGGACATAGCAAGTAGTTAACCACAGAGCTCAAGGCTAGAGGTGCAAAGTATTGTTGAGAGATGAAAAAAACATTTGGTGGAAGAGCTAAAAAAATTCCTAATCCAAGTAAATTAGTTTAGGCTTGATACATAGATCTTCATCCATGTTGTGACTTGTGATCTACAAATGTGGGAATTGATTTCTTAGTTTTAATGGTGTTTAGAGGAATGATAATCAAGTTAGGCTCAGTTCATATGGACATATGACCTTGATGACTTATTACACTTCTTATAGCATGCCAAAACTTGACTCTCTAATGCGTTTTGGGCTTAGGCTGAATGGAACCATCTTAGGGTTTAGGGTTGAACCCCTGAAGGAACATGTTGAACCTAGTAGGTTCGGGGCATAGACCTCTAATCTAGGTATATTTCATAAGTATGTTCACGGCTTGAAGGACTTGGCCACACACAAAGTTTTATTCAGTGCAATACTTACTTATGCCAAGTGCAACACAGAAATTAAATGATTCCAAAAAAAATTGTGGTACATTCAAGCTCTTTGTACATCTTAATTGGTCGGAGTCGGCACTAATTTATTTCTAACCTGGACTAGAACAATGAACCCTAGTACATTGAGGGTGCATTTAGTACCACTCCACCACCTTGGGTTTGCATGACCCACTTCAACACTTGAGCACAAGCTTCCGGACATGAGTAAATTTGCTGAGTTGGTTCATAGTTGCGCATCTGCTTTTGTTCCTTGTAACTTGAGTTCTTGAGTGCATCTGAGCTCTCCTTGCTGAGCTCGCTTGGCTTTGTTGTAGGTCTCAGATACTCGTTCAGTATATCAGCAATCGTCTTCTCGATTGGCTGAGATGCATCCATCCAATGAAAGAGTTGCACCTGCGGGGTTTCTCACAGAGAAAATAATTGGGATGAAAAATCAAATCATTCATCATGCCTGAGTTCCATTTACAAGTAGGGGTTTTCTTCAACCCACAGATTACAAAATTCCAGATAATTAAAAAGATTATAAGACATGTGGGCAATGGAATGTTGTTGATTGCATAAAACACAATTCAGTCTGCAGAAAAGAAAGAAAAGAAAAAAAAAGAAAAAAGAAAACATAAAAAATAATAACAGAATGTGAAGCCGGAATTCGCCAGTCCTGAACATTCCAACACGGAATTACCCAGTTCTGACGAATGCCAAACACCAGTACTGAATATTCCAACACGGAATTGGCCAGAGCTCTTTTTCCTCTTGTGACAGAGTTCCGAGCTCTTGCCGCGCGTCAGTTTCTTAGATCAAACGCAGCACAAGCAAGCAAGCAAGAAGAAAGAAATTCTGTGCTGCGAAGAAGATTTGGAGATTGGAAGAGGATTCAGCAGTACAAGAATTGAGCTTAGTACCTCGCTCCGATCTTTGCTGCGATACCACTTGATTTGTTGACGCGCAATATTACGGCAATTGTGCTGAAACAAGGCAAGCATGGACAAAAGACGCTCTTCTGTGACGAAGCCACGAGCGGCGCGAGCTTCCATCAGAAACGGAATCGCCTCCTCATAGCCGGTTGCGCGAGCTGCGGAATTGCTATCAGCGACAAGACCAGCATCCAGCAAGCGAGAAGTCTCTTCCAGCAACCTCATGATCTGTTGCTCACAGCGAAGATCCAGCCTCCGAAAGAGCTCCGCGCGATTCTTGTGCAGGAAATAGCATTGGAAATCGTAATCCCAACAGTCCGGCTCTAGTATCGATCCCGCGCCCGCGAGTGCTTCAATAATCTTCGCTTCGTCTTCGAAAGGTTTGGACGTGATTCCTGGTTTGGCATGCATGTAGTATCGCATGTACATTCCTGTGCCTCCTACCACAATAGGTACTCGTCCTCTTGCGAGGATTTGCTCAGTGGCTGCTCGCGAGTCTCTCATGAACTCCTCATAAGTGTATTCCACAGTTGCTGGGACCATGTCCAGCAGGTGGTGAGGAATCCCCTGTCGTTCTTCCATCGTCGCCTTCGCGGCTCCAATGTCGAGTCCGCGATAGACTTGTACGGAGTCCGCATTAATCACTTCTCCGTTCAACTCTTTCGCTAGCTCGATCGACAATTGTGTTTTTCCTACAGAGGTGGGTCCTGCGATCACAATTACTCGAGGTTTCTCCCGTGTGGTCGATCTCAGCTGCTGCTTGCAGGCATCGCCAGCTGCTGCTTCTGTCGCCGATAGACTCGCATCATCGCCGCAGAAGATGTTCTTACTTGAAGAATTGGCGTCGATCGGTTCTAACTCTAGCTTGGCATTGCAGAAGATCTGTCCCACTCCGAGTGTTCTTCGACGTCGTGCCTGCAAGGCCGGCTTCGGTGTAGTAGTAATGCAGGTGGTCCAGAACTGCTCATGTGGTGTTGATCTGCATTTTATTGACGGCTCCATGGGGTGGAGCTTCACGTTCATGGAATTCTGGGGAACCCATGGTGACAAAGAAACAGCAAACGCCATGATCGAGTTCGTGACAGGAATGAATTCCACAAACTTACAAAGAACGGCTGAAGACGAAACCTCAAAGAGGACTAGAGCGAGCCGGGAGAAGACGTGAAGAAGCAAAACGAATGCGCAAAGAGATCGCAGTCGTGCGTGTTCTTATAGCGGTCCTGGAAATTGCGCAAACCTGTCACTTTCTCTTCTAGAGTTGGTTTCTGGGCAGCCGAGACTGGGACAGGGCGTGCTGAAACGTTTCCATTCTAGGGAGTCGAGACAAGCAGTAAAGCATCTCTCTCACAGTCACACATATAAATATAGCCCCTGCAGGAGAGCTGAATTCTCGCCATTCCTTGTAGTTTCGAGAGAACGTTGCACTTGCCCATCTCCGGAAGGTCGTAAGTAGTAGTCTGAAGGAAGTTCCTGCAAGTTCTTAGTTTCAGTGCATCGTTGTGTGCAGAAGAGTGCGGCGAGAATATGGAGCCACCAGCAGCAGCAGCAGCAGCAGGAGCGGCCGACGACGCGGTGATATCGCCGGGACACATGATGAGCACGGATCACTCAGTGTTCAAGCGCATATGTGTGTTCTGTGGGAGTAGTTCCGGGAACAAAAGCGTCTATATCGATGCTGCTGTGGAGCTCGGCAACGAATTTGTAAGCTCTTTGGGGCTATTACGTACAGTAGAACTGCAGAGCTCCACGACGTTGTACATCTAGTCTTGACATGATTGTTGGTCGACTTGGTTGTGTTTCTAGTTTAGGTCAAGAGATGAGTAGTCGCAGAGAAGGTTTTTGTGCAAGAATTAGCTGAAGTCCTGAGTTTCTTCACTAAGGAACATGTGTTAATTTACAGGTGCAGCGCAAGATCAATCTGGTGTATGGAGGTGGGAGTATCGGGCTCATGGGCAAGATCGCACAGACAGTTGATGCTGGTGGCGGTCATGTAATTGGGTACGTATAATGACGCTTCATCACTACTTTTCCTCTCTGGCACGAGCATTATGGTGAAATGCAAGCATGAATTGATTCTACTCTTGAAGAGTCTTGAAGAGATTTCGATCCAGGACGAGTCCAGATGTAGTGCTGCAGATCTGCTGCACATCGTATGTTGATCGAATTCTCTAAAGTCGATGTATGAAAGAAGGTGATTAGATCCTGATGAACATGAGTTTCTGGGTTGTCATGCATTGTGCAGTGTGATACCCAAAGCTTTGATGCCACGCGAGGTACGTCCACTACACTGACACTCATATTGTCATGGATCCTACCACGAATTCTTGAGCTTTGGCAGCTTAGAAAGAAACTGACTGGTTTCTTTACTTCCAGTATGAGTCTATGACATGATCACGTGATGCACTGTAACAGATATGTGGGCAGACAGTAGGAGAGATGATTGCTGTTGATGATATGCACCAGCGCAAGGCCGAGATGGCTCGACTAGCAGACGCTTTTATCGCCCTCCCAGGTCTAGACTCTGTCCCTGAGTCTCCACCCAGCAGCTCCTACACCGGCATTATACGCCTAAATATTTTTTCTTGGTTTTGAAGCTCTCTTGAAAAGCTGTTCATGTTTTTTTGTCATTGCTTCTTCGGAGATCCATATTTGTTGTTGTCATCTGCAGGCATGATCTTTAAGCAGCCTTGAATATGCAGGAGTTCCATGAGTAATCTACGTGAGAGTATTTGTGCAGGTGGCTATGGCACACTGGAGGAGCTACTGGAGATGACCACATGGTCACAGCTGGGCATTCATGCAAAACCAGTAAGTAAATTCTCCTCGACATCCTGTCCTGCAGCATCTGGCTCAGGTGCACATGATGAAATCAGCACATGAGAATTCAGCTTCATGGATCTCGAATTGCATAATTTCGAATGAATTTGTGACTAGTCTAATTAAATTGCATGGCGGATCTGCTCTCTGGCGTTGTGTAACACTGATTACATGGAGTCCATGTGATGAATTGCATATAAATGAATGTGCACAGGTGGGGATTCTAAACGTGAATGGCTACTACGACACGCTTCTGGCCCTGTTCGACAAAGCCGTGGAAGACGGTTTCCTCAGCATGGCAGCACGCCTCCTTCTTGTGTCAGCACCAACGGCCACAGAGCTTATCCACAAAATGGAGGTGAGTCGTTCAACCATGATCATCATACCTGCTGCATCATGAATCGCCCAGCTTCATGAACTCAATTCCTGCACCATGATCAGCTGCCACTCCAGCAGCTGCTGCAAATTATATATATATAGTGGGATCACCTGTACATGTATAAATATTGTACAACCAGCTGATTCCAGCAGCAACTCATCAAGCTTTTCATTTTGCATGCAGACATTCTCCCCGGTGGAGGACAAGAACATGCCACAACTGGTTTGGGAGCCGGATCAAGTCACCCAAGCTGCAGGAGCAAAGGAAATACTCTCGACTCTACGATCATCAGCTGCTGCACCACGTCGTCGACGTTTCCCGTCTGTTTTTCGCTGCAGCAGCAGCAGCAGCAACAACAACATCCAGCTGCATCACCCACTTGCAGCAGCAGCTCGTGGAAGACGGAGTTACTGCTTCGCTCCAAAACCCAGCAAAGTGGGTCTTACTGGGCCCATCATGAAAGTGGGTCTTACTGGACCCATCAAAGTAGGTCGAGTCTTAAGTCTTGCAGCACTTCGAGGTCCAACTGCAGGTCCAGGACCAGCAGCAGCAGCAGCTGCTGCAGCTCCTGGCCCAGCAGGAATTAGCTGCTGCTCATGCGCGAGCAAGCTTAGGTGGTTCTAAGAATGCATGAACTAGTTCTCATGTCCTCAGCAGCTAGTTACTTAGTAATTCTCGTGCATGTTCTTGTTTGTTCTTGCTGCACAACCAGATCTACTACTTGTAAACTGCTTAAGAGGCTCATCTAAATTATTCCTCATTTATTGCAAGTTTCTATTTCTTCCTTACTTGCTTAGCACAAGCTTGAGCAGCCATATTGTTTTAATTGTGGCCATATTTTTGGGTATTATGCCAAACTTCTTTTTGGGGAAAAAAAACTTGGGAAAACTAAAAAAGTGTTTTTTTGAAATTTCACTGTAAAAGATCACATGGTATATTTTTTCAAGAAAAAATCATCACCACTTCAAACGAGAAAATTTTTAAACTGGAAGAAAAGAGACAATTGAGCAGGACTCCCATAGAGTGAACTGAGTTATATATCTAGGATTGTACACTACAATGCCTGTAGGAATTATTATATATTTTGATGAGCTGCAATGCAGAACACAAACTTTGTGCACATTATTTCTTCATAAAATGTTGTTAGCTACTGTAGTTGCTAGCTAAATTGTTGTAAATTATTAGAGTTGTTGTAACTGCAGGTTTTTTTTTGCTGCCAAGTTCAGGCTATCTATGATTATTGCATTGTAGAAAAGCAGGCATACTAAGGTCCCTCTGCACCTAGGGCCCACATGGAGGAGGATATAAATTAATTCATGGCAACAAGGTGAGCTTGTCTAAGAATTTGTTGAAAATCAGCTTGAAGGTTTTTTTTTGATGAAGAGAAAGGCTCCAAATGGGTCCTTTCTTGCTCTTGAGATGCAGATGACACACTGTTCAGCATGAGTTCAAGACAGATTGATTCCCATACTTCTTAGAAGTTTCTATCTCTTTCTGAGCTATTGGTGGAACCATGGTTAACTACATCATGTGTTTGGGTTTAGAGTTTCATTAATAGTTAATAGAATTAACATACATGATGTTGATTGGCACAAAGTACAAATGAATGGAGAAATATTCCAAGATGAGATATACTCAAAAAAGAATATTTATTTTTTTGAAGATATTAAGATTTACTAAAGAAGCAAGGAAAAAATAGTTGAAGATGAAGATTTACTAAAGAAGCATGATCAAGAGAACCCTCAGCATCCATTAGAGAGAACTTTTCCACTAGACTTCCCATCGAGGGTTGTACTTCCTTTTGGAGATGTGCCTTATGCATTGTTGTACTTTTGTTATCTTGAGAGGTCACCTATCCAAAGACTATTTCCAATCCAAAATGCTTAAACTTCAAAGTTTAGATGGGATTTGGTACATATCTGCCATAGCAAGGCTGCATTATGCATAAGACAAATAACTAGACAACTAACTATTATTTAACATTTTAAACAACACTATCTTAATTTAAAAAGGTGGGTCTTACTCATTTCTTTTTTGAAAAAAAATTGTGATATAGCTGAAGTCATGATCATCCATAAGACAATTTAATTGTGATGTAGCTGAAGTTGTGATCATCCAACTTGTAAAAAAATGAAAGTAAAACAAATTTACTTGCATCCTTTTATATTTTTGGCTACCTACTGGAAATTAACATAGAATTTGGCAATTTAATTTTTTTTTGTGCTATTTGGTGACTAAAAAGCTAAAAAATAATTGTGACCTACCAAGATAGTGAAAGGGCTTTATACTAGATCATCAAAAAAATAGGGGCACAATTTTTTTTGTGGTAACATGTTATTGGTCATGAAGGCCAATTGACACACTCAGTAAATTAAGGAGCATATAGAGCAAGCTATATAGTATGGAGTTGGTATTGAGGATTAATCACATGTACTAAAATTCCAGTGCAAAACTACAACAGTACTAAAAAATACCCTAGTACATTATGGCCAAAACAAGTGATGCTTACATACAAATTGGCATTGATCAATACAACTGAAGATTTTGCAAGTTGTGGCTGACTGACCATGTAAGGTAGTAGTAGTAATAGTAGTACTTAGACATTTCAGTTTTACACTGGTTTGGTACACTGGTTTGAAAATTGAAAGCTCTAGCTTATTATTTGTGAAAGGCGCATACTACAATTTTATACTCTCCAATTAGGACCATATTACTTGAGAGTTTGGGATTGTTGAGAAGTCGGTGTCAAGGGACTCATTGTAAGGTGGGTAAATACACACACACACACACACACACAAGCTACATGCCATACGAATGAAATCTCGTGATCTTTTTAAATAAAAGATTAGTACTTTTGGTGGCCATTGCAAATAAGAGGACTGGCTTTAAGGCTAATCACGGACAAGCAAGAAATAAGTTATGATAGTTCCTCTGTATGTCAGTACTGATCTTTTGGATATTGTGTGAGTTACAAGATACTCTACTTGTGGATGAAGTTCATCCATATGGGACCAATTGTCCATGCAGATTGAAAAGTACCCAACAAGTTAGTCATACAAACTGTGCACTATGTGGGGCTAAATTTATCTTGAAAACTAGTTGATGGTATCTGTCTCACTGTCGGATGATGGTTAGGATGGTTGTAGTTTGGCTCTAGTCAAGGACCTTATGTTGTGTGTTAAGAGCTTAATTTGAAGGCTCCACTACTTCAGTCTTTATCTGGATGATGCCCTAATCCACTCTAGTACTTTTGAGGATAGAAACACAAGTCATTTTCTTACTTGTGTGAGCAAAATCTGAATTAGGTTTGTTGAAGATAAGTCTTCAAGCCACTCTCCTCACCATCAACACCGAGACTTGGACATGTCATGACTTCATTCCATTATCTGATTCTAGCCCGAAGTGCTTAGTAATTTGGCTTTTAGCATTGTCATAGAGAAATTGGGGCCCTTATCCTAAGGACTATACATGCAGTTGGGCCCTCCACTTGAAGAAAGTTGTGAGTGTGACAGAGCTTATACAAGGACACAAAAGTGTATATGGATATGCTCACACAATGAACAACAAATTCACATCCTGGGCATTTTGGATTCTTTAGTGACATCTCTTATCTTTAGTCTATATATAAACATTTGACATTTTGAATTGAAAACTAAAGTTCAATGTCAAGTATTTATTGCATGACATTAGTTTTCTTTATTTGTTGTTGGAACTTTGTTCACATTTAGTTAGGTTCCAACAACACATCAATTTCTATTTGTGTACATGTTTTGATGTGTGTGATTTTGTTTTGATAGTGAACTTAGATGCCAATTGAGTAACATATGACATCAATCGAGACTTTCAACCCAAGTTGCATTGAATGTGATTTAATTCTAATCTCAAATGTAAAGGATCATTACAAAAGCTAGAAGTTATCTTCAACCTAATTACAAGTTCTTAAACTAATTTTTCTATCTATAGAAAAGCAAATCTCTAAAATAATATACATGTCATCAAAAGTAAACACCCACCCAATTACTAGCACCACCTTATCACTTTTGATGTTCATGATATTTCCCCTTTAATTCAAAAGTTGATTTGAATTGCTTTGGTTCATGACTAGCCTTGGTGTGACAAGAGGATCCAATAAGATAGAACTAGGAGTTTTAAAATTTCATGTGGTATGAACCAATTTTGTTTACTTTTTTATTTAAAAAAAAACCTTCAATCTTAGTTCTAACATTTTTTGTTTTCAATAGAACAAAGTTAAGTTTTAAGATCAATTTTTTGGATTTCTAAAACCTTTAGTTTTCGTCATTTTCACAAAGAATTTGAAACCATTTCAATCTAAGACAAGGTCCAATACCAACTTCATTACACAAAACTAAACCCCCTAGAAAAATGTGTAATTAGTTTGTTTAACTATTGTACACATTCTGAAATAAAGATTATATAATATTAATTATGTATAAATCAAATGCAATAACTTTTGTTTAAAATGTAAGGCCAAGTTTACATTTCTTAAAATAAAATTGCACTTATGTATGTAGAAAACTTGATTTTTAAAAAAATAGGGAAACACCATTAGTTATGATTCTTATTCAATTTTGAAAATAAACAAATTCATCAATTAGGTTCCAATTTGGTCCAAACATCCTAGAACCTAACCTTATAACTTAACTTGAACCTACTAAAATGCAACAATTAACATTTACATGACCTAATTTTGGATGTTTATTTTTTTCTTTCAAACAAAGAATTAATGGGTAAGGGTTGGTATGTGGACCCTTGACTAGCAATTTTCAAAATTAAAAAAAGAGTTGTAATTTTTTACTTGTAATTCCAATTTTCAAAAAAAAATGAAAAAAATAATAAAAAAACCTTTCCCTAAACCATTGGTTTTTTAAAAATTATTTAATGAAAATTTTCCAAAACCTAAAATTGGATGTAATCATAATCAAATGAGACAACAATGACAAAAGACTCAACCACAAGTGGGCCCTTTTTTAACATTTGGACTTTTTCATAGAAAAGATTTTTTGACAAATTTTTTTGGTACATGTTTTTAAAAATTTTCAAAAATTCTCCCAATGAATTACATTACCTATGTTAAGTATTTTCTAATAAATATGAATTTTCTAAAAGTGTACAAATTCTACTAGATTTTACATTTCATCTTAAATAATCATAATTTCAAATCATGTTAAAATTTGATAACTATTTTAAGCTATAGTTATTTGTATCATAAACCAAAACTTTATTCATATGTCATACACATTATAACCCATTTACATCTAGCAAATGATTCTTGAAATTTGAAAATTCTGAAATTACATCTTGAATTTCTAAACATTTCAAGTACCATAATTTCATATGTGAATGGTAGGTTAACATCATTTCAATTTGTCTCCCATCAAAAAAAATTATTAAAAGAGTCTTTAGCCTAATGTTTTATAAAATTGATTTTGGGGTGTTAAAAGGTCAAAAGTCCTTTACTAAAACCAAAATTAAATTTATTAAATTAAATGATTTTTTTTGAATTATTCATCATTGGGTGAAATCACACTAAGGTGTTATATTTTGGATGTCTGAGAGTCCATTTTTCACAATTTAAAAATTTTCAATCGTAGTTTATTCCAATTGATATGTGCAAATGATGAAATGGGATTCATGTTAAGAATGAACTCATGCATCAAAACATTATATTAAAATTTCATGGTCAAATCTTTAGTATTCAACTTGTTACGGACTTTTAAAATTGTACGAAAACACATGTCCGGTCAAGGATAAATTAAATGGACTCAATACACTTTGATATAATGTCCTTTATGAATAAATGACTCCATGGTAATATATTACTGTGGAAAATTGATATTAAATAAGACAATTTAAAAAGATTTGATGATTCAATTTTGAAATGTATATCAAGTATGAAACTTTTGATGGAAGTCCATCATTTGTCGAAAATAATGATTTAGGGGACAAATGAAATAAAATGAGCCAATGGCGTTACTTTATAAAAGGACTACGTGTCCTTTTGCCCAAATTTTTTTTCGTACAAATGAATTTTTGAAATTTTATTCTACAAATTGTTATGAAAAATCCATATAATTATTTACGTAGATGGGTCCAACCAGAGTATTAGGAGCCACATGTGCCCTTTTAGACCACTACTTTATTTTTAGAATATTTTTAGAATCCTTTTAACACATATTTCAAAAAAACATTAAAAATCTTTAAAATTTTCTTAATATTATTATGTTAAGGTGTATATTAAAAACTAAACCAAAATACTTCAAATTGTGCTTTCAATGTCAAAATTGTTTTTATGCAGCTTCTAAGAATTGGTTACAAGAGGTTAAAAATCCTTATACATATTTTTCACTCATTAAATTGATTCCAAATTTTTATGCTATGTACATAATGTATTCACAATAACATTTTATAAAAAAAAATCAATTTATTATTATTATTATTTACAATCCAAAGTTCAAAAGATTAAGTAGTGGTTATGATTGTTATTGGTACATGTTAATATGATTGCACCCAAATGAATTTTTTTTTGTTTTGTATTTTTGAATAAATATGAATTTTTTAAAATGTGCTAATCCTTTGTAAATTTTTTGTTTTATCTTTAAAAATGATAATAATTTCAAATCATAACCAAAAATTGATTTGTTAAATTTTTATGTTTTCTTATATAATAAACTACAACTCTTCTTAAAACATCATGTACATTATACCCCATTTATATGTGGTAAAAGATTGTTGAAGTTCTAAAATTCTATTTCAATTTTGGAACGTTCTTTGAATTTTTAAAGTTTTAGGATTTCACATATTTTAGGGTATGAATGTTTTTTGAATGTGGTTAATAATTTTTTATTTTCTTAATTTTTTTCCCATCAATTTTGTTTTATTATGTGAGTCCTTTTGATAGTCCTTTACAAAATTGATTAAATTTGATGTAATAGGTGTTCATTTTCAAAGGTCTTAAATTGAAACTTAAACTTAAATTTCTTTCAAAAATGAATTTCTTAGCATTCATATGAATGAAAAAGGACCAACTTGCTATGATTTTGATGGTTTTAAATGGTGAAACATAAATATTTTTCAAATCTTAACTATTTTTAGGGTCCATTTGACATCCTTTTTGGCAAGTTTTATTGAGACTACACCCCTTAAATGCTCATATTTCAAGTATAAGATTATCATCTTTATGGAAAAATATTTTATAACATCTTGGCACATGGCCCATTTGATTCAAAGTATCTTGTTTTTGCTTGTTTTTGTCATATTTTCCTAGCATATTTTATTTCATAATAGACTAAAAATGGATTGTCATGATGTATCGTTTTTGTTCCACCTTAATGTGTTTTCACCCTACTCACATAAATCACTTAACAAAAATTTCCTTGATCAACATGACATTAAAGTGGCATTACATAAATATGTTTTTAAAAAATCACAGTTTTTCACTTGTTCAACATGGTTTTTGGCTTGTTTGATTATGATCACACCCAATTAGCCATTATTACATTCTGAAAATCTTCCAAAACATAGAACTTCAAGTTTACAAGAAAATCAAATAACCATCCAATTTTTGGTATGAATATATTTTTTCCTCAAATGTTGGGTGCATGATGTATGAAAAATGCTAACTTTGAGGTTTTAAAAATGCATATTTTGTGTGTTCTCAAAGTTAACCATATAAAAGTAGTGTTGAGATTGCCTTAAACCAATGAAGTTCTAAAACATTGAATGATTCCCTAAACACCTCATTTGAATAGTTTGGTACTTAGTGATAAAAACCTAAACAAGATACTTAGTGTCACTATTGGAATGGCTATGCACGATGTAATGAGTCTACCAATATTTAATCTTGATTGGACTTGAAAATTTAAATAATTAAATTTGGAATTCATACTCCTATATGTAGCTTGTTAAGTTTAAAATTACCTTTAAATTGATTGTCAATTAAGTGTGGAACTATTAAACCATTTAATAGCATTAACCAAAGTTGAATTTGATTGAAAGCTAGGTCAATGATATGAATCATTTCAATATAGTTGTTTCAAAACCTTTTTAGTATGAAAAATTAATTAATGAATATAGGTATGTTCAATTACTTTTAAATGATTAACATTAACTCATTTCAAATTTTCTATAGTATTGTGAATTGTGATGTTGAGTTGCACATTGACTAATGATATGGTTTAAGAAAGTTGCAAATTAACATTATGAATAATACAAAATTAGTTGTGTGCATTATTTAAAATGAAAATTTGGATCTACTATTTGTAAATACAAAAATTTATCTTAATATGTTGCTAATTTTTTTAAATAACCCAAAGGAAAAAAAAAATTGATTTAACTTCAACAACAAAGGAACCATAATTAAGAACTTATTTGGTTAATGTCAGCTCCAACTCACCTTTCCAAGTTATTGTTAACCAAGGTAACTTACTTTTGAACTTGCACTTTTTTTTTTCTTTTCCCCAAAATTTGTGATGTAGTTGAAGAGGCAATCATCCAAAGGATAATTTAACCAACTTTGATTCAAAATATGAAATAAAAAAAAATTAAAGCATCCTTTTATATTTTTGGCTTCCTACTAAAATTTAATGTTGAACCAAAAAAAATTTATTTTTAAGATTGAATTAAAAAATAATAGGGGATAATTAAACACAAAACAATCATCATTTTGAAGCAAATTCATAGGCAACGTAAAAACATTGCTTTGATTTTCAATGTGATATAACAAGTTCACCCTAATTAGACCATAGATAAATTTGGAAAGTAAGAAATCAACAAGGAAAACTTTTCTTATTATATTTTAACTACATTGACTCAAATCATGAATGGGTTTAGGTGTGGGCCTTGAATGCAAATACTCTCATACCTTTTGCAAACTTTTTGGCTTGTTAATGTGTGTTTCCTTCAATTTTTCATAAACTTTGTAGAAGGATCAACTTGAATCCTTGAACTCTCAATGTTTATATATCATTTGGTGTTCATTTTGAAAAGCTTGTTATAATTCATTCAAAGGTATCTATCAAAGGTTTTAAAACCTTCTTTTTTAATGTGAATTGATAATGGTTTATACTTGATATTGATAATTTGGGGAATTGTTTTTGAAAAGATGTCAAAATGATTTAATCCAAATCTTGTTTCACAAGCTTATAACATGCATCAACTACCCAATTTTGTTTAATTCCATGGAAAATTATGGAGTTTATGTAAACCATAATACTAGTGCTTCTTTAGTAGTAATCATGGTTTTGGATTTCAATTCCACTTGAACAATTCCATGTTAAAACCTTTTCACATTTGTCTTTTCATATCATTACTTTCTAGTCATCACATGTGAATATTGAGTTTTTTTATTCTCTATGCATGACACCAACACATATGTGAATTTGATATTTATGTCACATAACATTGAATAAAAGGCTAATCCTTTTTTTTTTCTTTTTTTTGAAATTGAGATGCTTTATGGATCTCTTGGTGTAATCAATACAAAATTCTTTAATGCTTCCAATAGGTGAAGATTGAATTTCATGTTATAAAATTTTAATGGAAGAGGAAACAATTTCATAAAAAAATCTATATGATCATGGAATTTTGTTTTGATATTTCAAGATTCAAGGAACAAATGAAAATACATTATTAATATTCTCTTATTATGTCAAGTTGATTGCCATTGGTAGTATGGAGCAATATTAAACCCAAGTTGTTAATGTTTATTTCACAAAATGTGTTGAGAAAATTGAGATTACCAAAACTTGTTTGAATTTTCTTTTGTTCTTGTTTTGGATTGAATGCCAAAAACTAATGAGGCCAATGTTAGTTGGTTGGGAAAGAAATTGAATCAATTTCAGAAAATTGTAAAAAGTATATTGGTATGTATGGGAACCTTGCAATTATAGCTAAGCTAAGGTGGAGACATCATATCCTATTAAGGTTCCAATTTAGTTAAAAGTCTTGGACTAAATATATTAGCCTTCAAATGGGTGACCTCTCAAGATAATATAGTCTACACATAAATGTAAAATCTTGATATCTTTATAAGTTCATATAAATCAAACACAATATAGGGTTCCCTATATTGGTTGTTGTGTAAAAATTATAATTTAATTAAATGTGTAATATTTTTATGTTTATTTTGAAAGTAAGAATATTATTAATAGAAGGTATATGATAACCCACTATATAATAAATAATATAACAATGTATGTACAAAACATTTTAAATATTAGTTGGTAACTAGATTCAACTAATAGGTTAGGAGCTTTTAACTCAAGAACTTTTTCTATTGTTTCCATTTTTTATTATCAATTGAAACTGTGACTAATCATTGATCATTCCCTTGGAAAACAAGTTTTTTCAACATTTTCTTAAAATGACAACTATACTTTGATTCATGTGCCTTTTTTTCTTTTGTTTCCATCTTTTATTCATAACTTAGATATGGTCTACTATGTAATTTTTTGAACAATCAACTATCAAGTTCAAATATTTTTGTGAATTATTTCACAAGGTTTATGACATAATAATATTGGGTCACAAGGAATCATCAATAGTTCATCACCATGATGTGCAAAGTTAAAAACACCATAATAAATTTTCTAAGTCCATTGCATACAATGAATTCAAAGTAATTGGCTTATATTTTATTATGATCTTGTGAGGTGTTAAACATGTTATCTAGTAGGATCACAAGGAATGTTGTCAAGTTTCTTTTTGTATTTCTATTGTTCCAGTTGTGTAATATTAATTGAAGATTGAACAATTTGCATTGGTCAAAAGTAGTATTTTAAATACAAGTTGTATTAGCAATTATTAATATTTAATCCCAAAATCTCATATCTCTAAACTATAATTGAAATTGCATTGACCACAAAATGTGTTTACCTTACTTGTAACAAAATGAATTGGTGAAAGGCATTGTGGCAATTGCTCTTACATGTCCTATCTCGCTATGCAAGTGATTTGCTTTTAAAAGAATAATTTATGACTTTCTTTCCAACTCCAAGTTTACTAAAAAATAAAAATTTAAATGAATATAAGGACATACTATTTAATCGGATGCAAACATAAACTTTAAATATAGAGCACCTAGAATATGTGTAAATTAAAAAATTAGGTAATAATAGGTTGGGGGAAAAAAAAAAATCCCTCACCTAATATCCCCCTTCAAAAAATCTTTATTCAATGTAGGCAATCTAAAATTTTAATAATTAGTGTGCCCCTTCGGTACATGTTATCTTGGGAGAATTGTTTTTGGATTGGTTAGTTGAACTAAATTGGAACGGTGAAATTTTGTTGTTAAAGTTTACATTTGGTTTGATGCCATGGCACAACACATGGTGACTATGAAACCAAGATGTTTAATTATGATATTAGGCTTGTTAAAGGAATATTGAATGGCATTATGATTATCAAAGAAAATTTCAACCAACATTAAAGTCTATTGTTTAACCTTTGTTAAATTAATAGTCATCAACCATATTATAAATTAATTTGTAACCTATTTCCATGTATTATGTGAAGACCAATTATTGCATAATAACTCATGGTTTTGAAAAAGAAAAACATTCAATTTTATTGAGTTAAAAAAAATGTGGGACATTGCAAACTATAGTATATTCATGTAATAATAATTTTGTCTTGAATATGACATGTGGCATCATATAATTAGTTATAGTCATGATAGGCAATGGATGAACATTTAAGTGACATTCCTACATAAGTAATGCAACAAAGCATTTAGGGTTTTGGACTTTAACATTATGATTTTAAATAGATCAAAAGACATAATATTAGATTTACCATTGTCCCACAAAATTACTTCTAATGCATGTTGTAGTAAATGACATATGTAATGAAATATCATTGTGAACATATATATATGGTCTATTGAATAAATTTTATAAAAATCATGAACAAGTTCTAATATCACAAATATGAATATCCAATTGAATCATTTGAAGGTATTACTAGGTAAAAACATAATCAAAGTAGCCACTCAAAGTGAATGGACACTCCTTAAAATTGTATTCTTGTATGTTTGAAAATCACAAGTGAAACAAAATAATTTGGATTGTCATTTTTTTTTGGAAGATTTTTCATTAATTGCAAATTTTACATTTCAAAGTTTGACACAAATCAAAAAAAATTTCTCATGTTCAAAGTATTCAAACCTTTAAAGTGAATAGTCCTTTTTTTTTTTCAAACATCCTTTTTTTTACCAAATGTGCATCCTTCCTCTTGAAAATTAGAAAGGATTTTAACATTAATGATTAAAAGGGCAAAAGGACTTGAACTGATGATTGTTTTTTTATAACCCATTTGAGCACATTTGGCTCAAACGTGTTTTTGACTCTAGAAATTATGGATTTTGAAAATATGCCTCTAATGAAAGTTGTTCATATTTATGTGATAGAAGACATGAATGCATAATATACATGATATAAAAGCAATTTGTAGTAAAATGTATTTATATCTAAAATGTAATGTTAAATGGAGTAATTGAAATAAAAAATTTAAAGTTATAAACCAATACAAAAATGACACATGTTATGTGTAGTCCTTGGAAAAGGACTTTTACTTTGGTGTTGGTAGGCCCTTTGGCCATGTTTTCACCTTATTTATCATTTGTTGATGTGGAAAAAAATGTGATTTTCAAAACAATAGCCTCCAATATACCTTTTATTCACACAATCACTACACTAAATGCGATAAATAAAATGTGACCTCATATCATTTAGGTGTAATTACAAAAGAAAACAAAAAAGTAACAAGAACCCATCACTAAAAAATCACAATCTATTATTAAAGTGAAGTTTAACATTTTTTCAACATTTACAATGTGGCTAACAAAAGCTAATAGGACCAAAAAACATGTCTTGAATCCTTGAAATTTTCAAACTATAATAAATATATGTATTTTTTAACATTTTAAAGTTATGGGAATCATTTTAAATTGTGTTAAATGACTAATATGAGTGTTGAAGAATTAAAATAAATTAAATTAAAATAAAAGTTTTTTTTAAAATAAATTACAAGTTTTAAACTTGAACAATAATTATTTTTAAAATAATCAAAATTTCAAAAGACTAGGGTAAAAGACTATCTTAATACAAAACAAATTATGGTAAAAATTTCAGATGAGAATAGCCTATTACACACATTCAAAAAACATTCACAATTCAAAAGTTGTGGAATTTGAAAATTTTAAAAATTCAAAATATGTTTTAAATTTTCAAAAGTCCTTTACCACATGTAAATGGGGTGTAAAATACATGACATGGAAAAAAAAATTGTAGCTTATGATACAAGAAATTAAAATTTTAAACAATTAACATGCTTTTATATGATTTGAAATTATGATAAATTTTCTAAATGAAATCTAGAACCTAAAAACAATTGCACACTTTCAAAAATTCATATTTATCCAACAATGATTAATACAAAACATTTGATATATTGGGGAAACCATATGTATTTTTAATAATAAATTTCAAAGTTTTCATCCAAAAATTCTTTAATATGAAAAAAATGAAAAGGACTTTTATTAAACAATCCTATTGTTTCGCCTAATAGCTTGATGTGACCCAACACTTTTATAGTAAATTGACAAATTAATAATTAATACATTTGGGGAAAAAACATAATATTGATTGACCTATATTAATATATTTTAAATCATTAAACAAGTTACATTTTTTTGTTGGGGTGTGCCTCATGTTTTTATTTTTGGCACAAAGGAAAAAAAAAAAAAAAGGTTTTTAAATTTTGATCATTGAAAAGCATTTGAAGATAGATAGGATGAACCAAATATTGATGTTTGATTTCAAATTTGCCACCCTATTCACCATAAAGTTTTTGTGGGTGTTGCAAAGTTGTCACGTTGGAATTTCTAAATCTTGCCAAATGGTTGAATTTCACATTCATGCTTGAATTTCACCAACAAAAAAACCCATTCATGAAAAAGGCATCAACCCTTTTGCCAACATTAGTTGTTCATTATGTGCAAGAGCTCACTAACTTTCCATTCATGCTTGTTTGTTCCTTTTATCATCGACCGATTTCATTCCATGGTGTGTCACCAATTTATTATCAAGTTTTGTTAAGGCTCCTTACTCACCAATGTTTGAACCTTGAATGCACTTTGTTTTATGTTGTGAATATTACGTAGGGTTGGGGGCTTGATCCTTGATGTTTTACTCGTAAACCTTCCTTGTTGAATGTTCCATCATTTTTTGCAAATTGAACACATCCACTCCTCCAAGGGAGTACTTCTATGCCATATTCAATGAACATTATTTTATTTTAGTTCATGGAACATTAAGCTTGGAGGCAATTTTGTGATTCATTGTGATTTTATGCGAATTCTTGAGTGATACATTGCAATGTGACATGGTTGAGGTTTCACCAAAAGAAAAATTATTTGCAACTAGTCAATTTGCAATTACATGCAACTTATTATTGTTTGTAATCATACAAGAATGTTCTTGTAACTGGATGTAGTCACACTAACACGAGTCACAACAAGTGTAACCGATGCTTAATTTTTCATGTTTAAAAGTGGTAATTTAATTTGGTTTTGAAAGTATAAGATTTTTGTATATTAAGGTTCGTAATATATCATTGGAACATGTGAATTAATTTGAAAAATATCCAATGAATAATAAACTCTCGAAAACACTCATTAAGCACTACAATGCATTTTTTTAACACTGAAAGGACTTATAAATAGACTTCAAAACTTTTGAAAATTACTTATATTTTGAAATATTTTACATAAACCTTTACATAATAATATAAAGAAAATTATAAATACTTTTGAAGAATTTTTTGAAACTTTTTTTTTAAAATTTTTTAAAAAATTCCCCCAAAAGTAGTCCCAAAGGCAAGCGGGTGCAGCTTGTGCTATCCTATTTGCACCCAACTAGATTTTTGTGATGTTATGGTTTTTTTTGAGCTTGATGGTCATATATGCACTGATGGTGTGTGGGTCTTACCACATGGATAAATTTTTTAAAGTCCATTTAATCACATTCTTAACCACTTCATGGTAACCAATATGACTTGGACCTTTTTGTTTAGGTAGGTATGGTAAGCAAGTAGCTAGGGACTAATGTAGGTAGGTAGGGTGGGTTGGGTAAGGAAGGTAATTATGGAAGATAGAAAAAAAAATAGTTAAATAAGTAACTAGGGACTTATATAAGTAGGTAGGTAGGTAGGGACTACCTACCAAGTAAAAGAAAAATGTTGTGACTTGTGTTTTTCTATTTTTGCTAAATTCAATGGTTATTTTACATGCTTACCATTTTTTTTCATGATGGCGACCCAAGTGTTATGCTCATTTGCCAATGATCTTGATTTCTTTTCAAGCATGTGCTTTTCAAGTTATAAATATTTCTTAACTTGTTGATCTTATATGTAGGTCACTTGTGTTGAAAGGTTAATTTCAAGAGTTTAATTCCCCCACAATTAATCGATTTTTCTTTTCTCTTAAAGTTTTTTTTCTTTTCGCTTTTTGATAAGTATGTTTGCATTGTGTGTTTTATGCACTAAACAATGTTCACTCTTGTAGGTCACTTGTGTTGGAAAGGCCAACTTCAAAGGTTCAATTACCCCATAAGTGTTTTTTTTTGCTTTAGAAGTTCATATGTTTGTTTAAACTTGTAATGTATGTTTACACTTGTTTACATATGTCAATGCATACAAAGAAGCTACAAAGCCAAAGTAATGAACATTATGTAGTGCATTGATTGCCAAAACTTTATATTTTGACACATGTAATAATTAGATTCAAATAAGACAATTTGACACCTTGGCAAAAACACTCCAAGTGTAATAACACAATAGCCAAAAACAAAGACCTATAATTATTGGATTTCAACAAACACTTTCACCTTTAAATCTCTAAATCTAGAGACGTCAAATATTTCACCTTGTGAATTTTACTAGCAAGCATGTTGAAATAAACAATTTGCCAATGGGGCTATCAAAGTTCCTACCACCCCATATTTTTAGCCAATTCAACACCACATGCACTTCATGAGTGGCCAATGAGCTACTTTCCAAAAATGGAAAAAAAAACATTGGTTTGCCTACAATTAGGGGCCCCAAGTCAAATTTCACAATTTGTGCATAATAAAGAAAAACCTTGAATTGAATATCTCCCACATGCACCTTCATTCAACAAACATTCTATAGGCAATGGGTTTTGATTGTTGAGTTTACAAGAAATAGACCTAGGTGACATGCATTAAATGGGACAACTATGAGTAGCCAACAACTTTTCATTTACCATCCTTGGCTCCAAAAACATTATTAGCCCAACTTCCAAACAATTTCAGCCCAACCTTGTTGTGTCAGCTCATCCCCAATGCACTAACTATGGTCTCAATGGGTGTCCATTTCTTTGTACACCAAAAATTTCTCTTTGTCCTTGTAACCCACCCCCTAAACTTGCACCCTTCCTCTATTTTGGTTCCATTCACCCATTCTAACCTAAGTTTGCACATGTTTCTTTTACTTTTCTTCACAAGGTTTATTGCTTGTAGTTTACAATGGTCTTGCTCAAGTCAAATAGATTTTTTTTACTTTTATTAATTCTCTTAGTGTTACATGTTAATTGCTCTTGTTATTTCTACGTAAAAAACAAGGAGAAAGGTGACAAGATTATCGAAAACATTAGGACCAAAGTTGGAAGCTCAAATATGTCATTGGAGGTCAATTTCTTAGTTCAATTATGATGGAGGTACCTTGGCCTTTACTCTCACTTCATCTCCTTTTTGTTGTGAAATTGCAAACATTTTTCCAATTCACATTTTTCATTTTTGCTACCATTGACAACTTGTCAACTTATTTTAGTGTAAGATTTTGTCATGTTTTTCAAACCCAAATGTTATTTAGGGGAGAAGAGGTTTACATCTTCATGCCTAACTTTCAATAACTCGGCAACTTTTGAGACATAATTTGCAAAACAAATTTAGATTATTTGACTAACATTATGTTTTTTTTTTGTGTTTGTGGATAGGCTTGGCACTATTATGATTTTTGTATTGGTTGTTTTTTTCACTCTTTTTTTCAACAATAGTTGGCTTAAATTATACCAAGTGCTTTCAACCTTGGTTCAATTATGGGTGTAGTCACACTAACACATATCACAAGAAGTGTAATGAGCACTTAGTTCTCCATGTTTCTAGTTTCAAAAATTATAATAATGTTGCAAGTTTTGAATTTTTTTGCATGATGCCCTTTTTAATGTATTATAAAAATATTAGGAATAATTTGAATTTAATATAATGAAAATAAAGTATTCAAAAATGTGCATAAAACATGTGCTTGTGTTTTTTTTTCATTTTTTAAGGTTTTGAAATGGTTTCAAAATGACATAATCATTTACAATAATTATTCAAACCTTTAATAATAGTATATTACAACCCCAAAAATGAGTATTTTTGGCTATTGTGAAAATCATGGGTTTCTAATCCGTCACATTTTATACCAATCACAATTTGTCACATCATTATGGCCATTTTATAACTAGTCCCTATGACTAATTTTTAGTTGCAAACGACATTTGCAACTAAAATTTTAATAGTTGCATTGGATGAATCGCATTGACACTACTCACAAATGACAAAGAATTTTGAATGAAAAAAAAACTCAGCAAAATATGCCTTCATCCTTTGACTGGTCATATATGTATTGTGATTTGCAACTAGGATGTGATTTTTTTGGTGAACAATGGGAACAAATTATGTGTTGCCACATGTTTCAACTTTTGATAATTAAAAATATTTTATTATTATTTTGAAATAATCTAAAACATTTAATTTTTATGTTTGATAGTTTAGATTGTGACATGTGGTGTAGTAGAAATTTGCCATGTGGCATATTAATTGAATTGTCCAAATTAAATTTAAATCAATAAATTGGGATGTAGGTTAAACTAGGTACCTACCTACCTATATACCTACCTACCCATTTAGGCTGAACATTTATCTAGATAGGACCTATTTACCTACCTAAACCAAATATTTACTTAGGTAGGTAGGTAGGTAAGTAGGTAAATCAGGGAAGGAGGTAGTTAAATATAAATACATGAATATTTATATTTTATTTTGGGTTAAGTTGTTTTTATTGGCTCGTCCCATATGCCCATGGTTTTAAATATGAAAATATAAAACAAAATACATTGTTTATATATTTTTCAAGATGAGAATGAAAGCTAAAACATATGGGATGAACTTTTTAGTTGCAAGTCGTTTATGATTAAAAATGTTTAATCGCAAACAACTTGTAACTAAAAAGTTTATCCCATATGTTTTAGTTTTCATTCTCATCTTGAAAAGTATATAATTACGTAGGTAAATGACAATTAACTAGCTAACTAATTAATAACTAATGAACTAATAAATCAACTAATTACTTAATAAAATTATTAATTATTTAATGAATAAAATATAAGCAAATAAATGAATAAACTTGGTATTTAATTAATTAACAACTAAACTAGAAACTAACTAATTTTTTGTAGTAATAATAATCAACATATTATGATTACTCAATTAATTATATTATTAGTTATTACTAAACATTACTTAATTTATTAGCTAGATAAACACTAATAATATTTAATTTTAATTATATATTAACTGTAATTATCTATCAACCAATTTAATTAACTAGTAATTGGCTAATATTTCAATAATAAGCTAATTGTTAATAACTAATTTATTTACATTTCATAACCAAATGAATTAATATAATAACTAAGATATTTAGTAATTAGTAATTATTAACTATTAATTATAAATATTGAGTTCTATTTTTAAAATTTTAATAGTATAATTAAAAAATAGCCCACATTAAATAATTTATTATAATTATTCCCATAATTATTTTCATTTTTATAGTTAATAATAAATATAAGTGTAACTATTTAATATTAAAAATAACATTAATTGAATTATTATTATAAGTAGTTGCTAGCCAAGGTTAACTATTTTATTTTTATTATTCATATTATTACTTCACTCATTATAACTATTCATGAACTATTATAATAAATATTTATATTTTTAATAAGTGTATTTCCTTTGAAAATAATTTCTGCATTTGTATAATAATTTATTAGATTTCCATTTTAACTACTACAGTAATTTTTATAAAATAATAAAATAATAAAACTGATATATATATATATATATATCAATAATTGATTATGATCATTGAATAATTCATAATTAATAAATATTAATAATAATTTAATTAGTAGCTAGCCTAGGCTAGTAATAATAATATTATTATTATACATGATCACTTGTTAGAGTTATTATGATTTTTTATTTTTTATTTTTTAATAAATAAAAAATAATTCTTAATAAGTACATTAGTGATTTGAAAATAATTAAATAATAATATAAGAATATATTAGATTTTTATTAATTATTTCAGAATTATATAATTATTTTTCCTATCATTCTAAAATCATCATCATTATGATCATTATGTAGTAAAATATTACTTAAAAAAATTAGTCAAAGATAATTTTGAAAGTTAGTTTTTTATTACACGTAATTATTATAAAGACATAATATAATATTAATATTAATTATAATAAATGTAATTTGTAATAATTTGAAGAAGTATAGTAAGATGGTGTGGATAAACTTATAATATGGGTATAATATATTTGGTAAATATCTTACTTAAAATTTTAATATACTCAAAATATACACTAATTAGTGTAACCATAATATCGAGGCCATTTATACTAATAATAATATTTGAATACACATGTAATATGGTTGTTCATGTACATTCAAAATATAAATTTATAAATTTTAATACACCCAATTATGTTCCTTATGTAATTCACGAAATACACCTTTGTGTATTGATAGCATTGCAATTAAATTGGTCACATTTGTAGTTAATGGGACATAAATTGTTTTTCTTGGATGAAAACCAAACTAAATGTTGTTCACATGTAAGGATGAATATCAAAATAGTCACAAATTAATTGTAATGAAGTTGCAAATATGACCAACACAAGAAATAGTTGCAAAAATGTCCAAATGTAATTGCAAATAACTAATAGTTGCATGTAGTCATAAATAGAATGGTCACATTTTGGCCAATTTCTATTAGTGCAAGCACTATTACTATTTTTTTAGCAATCAAAAATAGTCCATCAAAATAAGGTCACATGAACAAGTCTAAGTCCTATTATCTTGTTTTGACCCTTTTATCATGAAATGCTTTCTTCAAATCTTCACATTATCTTCATGTTGTCTTTTGATGCACTTACTTTTCAGTTACAAATTTCATTCAAGTTGCAACAATATTTAATCTAGGTTTAAACACAAACCCCCCATCTAAACCCCAAGGTTTGTCATGGCATGGGCATATGTGAAACTAATTAATACAAAAAGTTTTATTGTCCAAACTTATAAATGTCAACAAAAACAATGATTTTCTTTTCGATGGCATGGAAAGTCTTCTATGGTTCAAGTTGAATCATAATTAAAACAAGGTTTGATTTTTCATAATTCCTTCTGTTGCCCAATGATCTTGTGCATGAGCACATCTAGCATCAATTAAAAAGCCTTAAGGATGATCCCATTGAATGTGTAAAATTGTTATGTATCCTATAATGCATAAGAAAGTTATGCAAAAACTTGTTAAAGATGGTAACACTTGGGATCAAGTGTTTGCAATTATGCAAAATTACTGAGTTGCAATGGATTAATGGATGGTTTTGGGGTAGCATGAGTGCAAAAGAACTCCACAATATGGAGAATTATATGGAAGGATGCCATAGTTTTTTGATAATGTGATGAAATGATACCTACATGTAGTATTTTGTAAGTTTCAAACTTGTAGATTGTTGTGAAATTTTGATGATGTTACAAAATGACATAACCTGAAATTGTTTTTTGCATTGCTAAAGAGTTCAATGAAAACAACATTGTTGTACTTCTAGTAAATAATGATTGCAATTGTGATTATATAAACATATCATGTTGTTGTTTAGACATGGAAATTTTGCATGAAATAGTAACAAAAATGAAATTGGAATTGAATAAGGTACCACACGATCAAGCAATTGATCGCCAAAATAAAGATGATGTTTATCGTCTCATGTATAATCATGAAATTTAGGCTATTTGCAACAATGTCCAAGATCCACACCAAAGGTCATTCCAACATGGCAACTTTTTGAATACATTGGAACACCTTGACCATTAGAAGAAGGGGAAAAGAATGCCCAATTGAAAAGGCCATATGATGAATCATGATAGCCAATCCACATAAGAAAAATCACAAAAGAAAGGTTGTAAATTGGGTTTAGTGTTTAGGGTTTAGGGTTCCACATTTGTGTAATTTGTTTTGTGCCCATGAATTTTAATGTTTAATACATTGTACTTTAAAAAATTTATTATAGAGTCAATTTACAAGATAAAATCTATTCATCTTAATTAAATCACATAAGCCTACTAACATGTATTGGCCCAAATCAAATGACTAGCTAAGTCCTTTGGGGGACATTTTTTTTTGAATTTAAAAAATACATAAGTAAAACTATATAAGGTGTAATATATTGGTTGTTACATAAATTTTATAATTCGAATATTTTTATAATAGGGTTATGTTTATTCTAAAAACCAATTTATAATGAACATGGGATATGCATTAATCCTTGGTATTAGAAAATATATAGAAAATATATAACATATGCATTAAGGATTTTAGGTATTCATTGTTAGTACGTTCAATTCAATTAATAATAAATGAATTAATACTAGTAAAAAAACTAGTTCCATTTCCATGCTATTTGTGCAAACACATTGGCCTCCTTTCTAAAAACTAAATAATGTGTTCATCATTTATTTTTTGTCTTTATGTTTTGGGAATGGAGGGGAATAGTTCATGACTCAAAACATCACATATATTTTATCATGTGTTACTTGTTTGACAAAAATTGTAAATGGTTATAATCCTTTCATTTTATCTTTCAAACCTTTGACACTAATAAAAATCTTCAAATATATGACTGAGTTTATGATTAACATTCTAGTCATAAAAGACATATGTGAAGTCATTAGTGATAGTTTAATGATTGTTTAATTTTTATTATTATTACAAATTGGACCCAACAACTTGGGGAACATTATTTTTTTAATTTATAATATTTATTATTATAATTTTATATTATATAATATAAATAATAAGATATATTTTTAATCTCATTATTTTCCATCCTATCAATTGTTGACACATGTCACCACTTAAGTTAGGTTTAAAACCTAAAATGGTTAAGTAAACCACCTGATTTACCTACTTAAGCCCACCTAGGAACCATCTAACCTATGTAATCTAGGTAGGCATGAAATATTCAGTCAATATTCCAATGTTGACCACAATGAATGTCTTTGTGAAATTTGATCCTTATACCCTAAGGATGGAGTTCAACTCCTTTACCACCAACCCACCCCACTTGTGTAAATAATCTAATGTTTATTCTATTTACACCATATTTCATTTAAACATTACATAAAACATCAAATTTGATCATTCATATCTTATTGATAATTTGTCCAAATGAAAATTTTGACAATTTATTCATGAATTTGCTTCAATAATGTACATAATTATATAATTTACTTTTTAAATGTAAATTCATTTCAAAAGATTTGTTTTTGAATTTTTTTATTGAATAACATTTCTATGGCCATTCTTTGGAAAAATTAAATTCAAACACATGATTTGTAAATTGAAAAACCTTATGGCTAATACAAGAATAAATAAAATATATTTTTCACATCTTAAATTCTCATTTGATTTAGGAATTTTTGTTATAAAATTTTGCTTCCAATATATCATAATTTTATTAATAACTTTTAATTTAGATGTATGAGTCCATATAATTTATCCACATAAAATATTTATAAATGGATCATAAATCAATTATATATATATAATAATATTAAGAAATTTGAATAATACTAATAAATATTAAACTATTAACTATATTTTTAATTATAAATTTTATTCATTTTTATGCATATAATCTAACATAATTTTGTAATGATATTTTTTAACACATGTAAAATATTTTTATTTATTTATATAAATGTATTGTATAAATTTTTATTTAAATTATGATAAAATTCTAATTAAAATAAATTATATATTTATGGGACCGCTTACATTTTTTATTTTAGAATTCCAATATAAAATTTTATTTATAATATATCATATTTTTACCATTAAATTATATTTCAATGTATAAAATTTAATTTATTCACATTGAATATTTTAAGTGGATTATATATCAAGTGTATTTTTAAAAATTAGCTTTGATAAAGGTTCTTATATTACCTATATTTATAATATTAATCAAAATCAATTCTTTACAAGTTGTAGTTTACTATGTTTATTTTTTAATCATTGTAAATAATTGTATAATCACATTGTCTATATAATGACACATCATTTTGTCCATGTCATTTGCATAATTAGTTTTTAATCATATTTTTAATGATTTTATGTTAGTCACATTTTCAAATGATATCTTGAACATCCATGTCACTTTGTCATCAATCATGGATGCCATATAGATGAAAACTTGCAATGAAAAAATGATGTCATTTTTCTTGTTACCACATCGTCATCTACTACTCAAATGCACCATTAATATATGACTACAACTTTTTCCACATAGGATTTGAAATAATATTCTATGATTACAGTTAATTATATAATCATTAAGGACATCTAGTCATTAATTTCTTGGTTGCAAGGATAAAATTCCTTTTAGTGTGAAAATGGAAATTTTCATGTGTTCCTTCTTCTTGATCAAACACTAAAACAAAAAATTAATATCAATATAGGGTAGATCAAAATTTGATGCAAAAAAAAGGTTATAATTAAATTTACAATGGTTTAAATATGTGCATATTAGAATATTAGGTAATATAAGGTGGGAGAAAAAAAGGTTCCCTCACCTAAGACACCCCCCCCCACAATACATTTTTTAACCTAGGTAATGTAAAATATTAACACTTAGTGTTCCCCCTTAGGCTCGGTCCCCAAATTCACTTATCATGGATGAAAATTTTAACTCAAATATCCTTTCACCTTCCAAACCATAAATGAACACATTAATTCATGTTGTTCCTTTGAATAAAGAATTTCATCACATGAACACATGTGCCATCACAAATTTGGAAATTGAGTAACTTGAGAATTGTAATTAAATCAATTCATTGGAAAATTAAAATTCACAAACTTTTGAATTGTCTTCAATTTATTATCTTTTCTTGAGTGATTTCAATGTTGTTAGTTGCATGTGGGGAAGTTTGGAAAAAAAGGTCAAATGTGCCCCACCTAAGCAAGCAAATGAAGTTTATGGAAGGGTTTTTTTTTAATAGATATTTGCCCAAAAAATATTTTGCAATTAGTTAGAACATTGAATTCTAAAGGATGGTTCCACTTTCTTGAAATTGCATAAGGGAATCTCACAATGATATTTGTAAAAGCAAGGTGTACAATTGGAAGGATCCCAATTCCCATGTTCTTAAAGAAATTTTGCAAACATACAAAAATTGATGGCTTAAAAAAGAAAGGGGCCATTTGAAAGCAAACAATTGTTTGATCTAGATTTTATTTTCCATGAAACAAGTGGTTATTCATGAACATTAGCTTCATGTTTCATATGTGATTCAATAAAGCAAGGAGTGGTTAAAAACACATGGAAAACTTCAACAATATGGGTCACATGGAATTAAAGTGCAAACATGGGAAGTTTTTTGAAGATGATGTTTTGCTAATCTTTGTGGATACCTATAAGGGCACAAAATAAAGTTTCAAAAACTTGAAATCATAATATGAAATAAATGTGCAAAAGGCTCTACTGGGACCATAATGAACCAACACCCACAAGCACACCATGCGAGATGGACTATGTGTGGACAAGGAAATGTTTGTTTGTTGTATTCATGTCTCATAACTAACATGATGATTTGATCTATAATAACCATCCATATGCATGTACTCACCTAATGGGCTAATGCGATATTGAGTGGACCAAAATGGATGGAATGGTGGCATATTTTGTAATGTATACAAAGAATGGCATATTTTAAATGAATACAAGGGACTATACAATTGATAGAAAATATATATATGGGTCATTTCAAAATGGTCCAATCATTGATAATATGGTCGTTAGGGACTCAAATTTAGTTCCAATGATGATGATTCATGGGAACTAGTTTAGGTAGGATAACCTTATGTTTCATAAATCATAGGTTGCAAATCATCACTTGGACATTTCCAAACTAGATACAATTTAGCACAATCTTGAATATAGAGGCATGGATATGTGTCTTTTCAAACCTATTTCTTTTTAAATGTTTTTTTTTCACCACTAAATTCACGAGCAAATTTTCAATAGCTTCTCCACCACTTTCAAGCCCATTTTTCTTCAATTAAATTCCATTTGAATGGAACTTAATTTTCACAAAATCAATTCATTTTTTTCATCAATTGATCAATTGATTATCACTTATAATGCATAACAACATGGAGCCCAAGTTGAATAATATATCAACAAAAACAAGTTTCAATGAGTTCACACCTTGTTGATTGTATGTTTTTTGTTATCATACAAATGTCATAGATTTTTTGCAAAATCAATGTCGTGTTATATATATATTGTTAGATCAGTGCACACATGTACAAAATATTGACCTTTAAGGGGGTTTGAAAATAAATGAAAAACAATTGCTTCAAGAAATCAAGGAATTGTTATTACCCAATTACCTAGTCATCCTAGTGCTAAAAAAAACACAAAAGAAACACTACCCAAATGGACTTATGGGACTTTATAATCCATTGCTTTTTGGTCCAGTCAACTTCACATTCACTCTAATAACCATGACCAAATTGCCTTACTTACACTTGGTGGTACATTAGTGGTTAACATTATGTAAATAAGGGAGTCTTAAGGTATTATTGTAAGAGATGAGTGGAATGACACATGCTTTTTCTTGGGAAGCATTATGATTCTCTTAAATGTCACAATATATTTCATTCAAAAGCTTACATTTTTACATAAAAAGGATGTTTTTATATTTCAAGTACAAATGAGGTAGTGAAAGCTACTTCAATTATTATTACCAATGCTAGTTTGACATGATTATAAGTCTCATTAACTAAAATAATGGTGAAAATGTGTGTTGTATTTGTACCATGAATTAATCTAACATTTGGATTTAAAGTTTGAAACTAATCCAATAAATATAACATACCTTTCAACACATTTAAAAGCTCATAACCAATGTTTTTTGTGCTTGAAAAGTAATATGACAAAATGTAAAAACACAATTATTTAAACTATTTCAAAACTTTTTGATCAATCTCATGTTACCACATCATTCAATCATGACTTAGCACAATTAACTCAAAGACACTAACAACTCATATCGCCCTTACCCTATTTAAATTATTTTTAAAACATATAGAACTCATGATAAGTGTTGACATTTCTCATCATTTTCATTTTTTCCTTCCTTTGTGCATATGTTGTTATCCATCAACACCATTACTTTTACTTGTTAAATTCATCTTCTTTTACAATTGATTTTGTAGTTGTTATAATTTTTGTTGTTTCCATTGATTGAATTCTTCATATATTTGTGATGTTGTAAGGAGACAAAAGTGATGGAAGAATCAACAATGTTGTTTGAAAATAGTTTCAAGTTTTCACTCCTTAATTTAGGCATTTTGCATAGCATTGAATGTCTGCATGTTGTTGAAGACATTAGGATGTAGAATCCAACCAAAGTTTTAAGGAATGTTTCTCATTCCAAATATTGATCATGTGAAAGTTATGACAGACAATGAGACTTGTCATCTACAATGTTAGTTTTGATGAAAGAATTACCCTAGAGAGGTCTAGCAATTGATTTGCAAAACTTAGCTTAGTACATGGAAATGCTTAAGATACCAACAAAATCTCCACTTGAGGGCTAGCATAAATGTGAAAGGTGATATTTCTCATAAGTATGTGTGCACATATTTTCTTCTAAAGAGCTTGATCTTTCAACATTGAAATAAACACATGTTCATTCTTGCAACAATTTTGTTGGAGTGGTGGAAAGCGTAAATTTGAAAGGTGGTGTTTCTCATAAGTATGTGTCCACATATTTTCTTCTAAAGACCTTGATGTTTCAACAGTGAAATAAGCACATGTTCATTCTTGCAACAATTCTGTTAGAATGGTGGAATGCATACTTGAGTTTCATTAGTTGAGTCACTTAATGATGAACAAAGTTCTCATATCAGCATCAATTAAAGATGAAATAAATCTTAAATGACATGTTGAAAAGCTTTTGAAACAGATTATTTCACACTATATAAAAAGACATTGTGCAAGATCGGCCAAAGCAATAAGGCGAAAAAACAAATAACAATAAAAGATGAGAAGAAAAGATGGGGATGTTACACATAATCTCCTTGGACTCAAGTTACACTTTTTGAACCTAATCTCCAAATACAATACAAATCTACATTTATATGCTTGCTTGTTGTGATGCAATTTGTGTTGATACACAATGGATTAGTGGTCGCTTAAGGGTTTTGGTTATGTATGGAGTCCCTTTGTGTGCATTGGTCTTCTTATCATAAATCTTTAAAAAATCTTAACTGGGATCATGCTTCCCTTTTCTGTTGTCCAAATGTGCAGTTCTATATTTCAACGCTATCTTAATTAAATCTCTTGATAGAAAAACTTGAAGCTAGGAGTGCAAATGAGAATTTTTGAACCCTAAACCTATGACCCCTCATCTCTACATAAGGGTGTGGTACAAAGTGATCATGAACATGACATCACTTTGCTTAAATCAGGAGCTCTTCATCACTCAAGAATTGCAATCTCAATAAGGAAGTTATCATGTCCGGTGGCATTCACATACATTGAGAACTTTGTTGTAGCATGCCAAATTTGCATTTGGGCTTCGTTCCTTGTGGAAAAGCATGGCATGCATCACTGATGTTGCAACATTTCATGGTGTTCTTCATGGCTTCAGTGCCATTCTGATTGCTTCTCAAATTGTCTGATTTTTTTGTGGTGTAGCTTTCAAGGGTTTCCAGCATTGAGGTATTATTACAATTAGCTGTAGGATGTGTTGTAAATGAAGCTTTCAGAGGACAGCTTCAAGCATTCCTTGATTCAAATTCACTTGATGTATTCTAGGTCACAAGACTTATTCCACAAGCTTGTCAGAATCTGAGTTGATCAACCTGGCAAAAAGATTTTTTAAGTGATAATTTTCAAGTTTGAAGTGCATGATGACCAAATAGGTCTGGAGATAGAAGGAATTTATGTCATTTGCATGAAATGGAGAGAAATTTTTAGGTGCAATTTCCAAAACCTTTGACAACAAGTTTCTGTAAAAAACCTGAACCTGAAAATGGAAGTTCATGTGTGTGCTAGAAGCAAAATGTCAAGTACTACATTGAACATTTTTTTGATGAATGGGATGGCTCACAATATTTTCTCATGCATGATTTAAGACCAGAAATGCAGAAGGTCTGTAGAGATGGAAGAGGAACATCTGGGAAGGAGAAACAACTGAAAGATTTTTTCCTGGGTGATGTCACAAACTTGGTGGCTATAATGAAGTACATTTGCATGATGCATCTTCTCTTGAAAATGTCCACCAGCTCTACTCGAGACAGGTGAGATTGGATATGAAAGTGCACAAACAACATAGTAGTAACATGCCAGAAGAATGTACGCTACATTGATGAAATGGTGACTGCTGATGCCAATTTTTCTTAGCAAAGATTAAACTCAGCAGTAGAATTGACTATTTGTGGTGAAAATCATTGCGAACAAGTTCAGTGGGCTGCTGCAAGGAATTTAATATCTCCTTTTGTCCTGAAGAATATGGCCCAGAGATGATTAAGACTTCTACTTCAGATGCTGCTTGAGGAACTTTAACGTTCACTATCCAAACTCTGATTGTCTTCGCCAAGAATCTGAGCATTGCAGAAACAAAACCCACAAGCTAAAATGCAATCAGGTTGAATCCCAATTTTCGACCACTGAAAAATACATGCAAACAAAAAACTTCACATACCTCAAGCTCATCACTGATGGAAATCCATTTGACTAAGGAGCAGCACACAAACTGCCAAAAAACATCCCCACACTAGTTTCTGACGATGCCATAGACTCAAGAGGAATTCCCATATTAGTAGCACACTCTGATCAATCTTTTGAGATAATAATTTCAGTGACCGGATCGTGGTTGACCTGCTGCTACTTTTCATAAACATGATTATATCTGATACAAAGACATTGATACAGATTCTATCAAGCTTAAATTGTTCATAACAAGTGCAAGACCATCAGTCATCAGATCTGTACAAAGAATGAAAAGAAAAAAGGAGGGTGAATTCACCCCTGGAGCAGTTTATAGTCCAACTGAAATTTGTATGCCTGAATCATTTTCTTGGGTTTATCAGAAATTTGTGTGAAATCTTAGCTTAGAGATTGAACATGATGCTTGTGATGCAGATCATGAGTTTCTGATCAAGAACTCCTCCTGCTGTACAAATGATCCAGTTTGCTGCACTAGATTGGAGCCAGCAGCAGCTTGCTGCACTAAAAGATTGGAATTTTGTAGTTGTGATGACAACGAAGGTGGAGTTCCTTTGTCAGCTGTTTCTGGGTTGTTGTTGTTGATCCAGGAGTACTTAGAGAACAAGTTGTTTCCCAAGTAGGAATTAACATTTGACTGCAGTGGTCTGAAAACATGATCTGCAGCTTCCGACACAAGGTGCTCTGCATAGTGAATGCTCTCTTCCAGAATGGTGTCCAGCAGAATTGTTGTTGTTCCCAGCTGCAGCTTTTTGGATCTCATCAGCTGCTTCAGCTTGGAGTTCTTGACAGAGATGAAGGGTAGAGGAGCAACTTCACCACAGTTCAAGCTCATCACTAAGGGCAGCTGCTTCAAAAACAAGTCAGAAGCTTCACATACCAGATACTCCACTGTACTTGTCATGCACTGTTCTTCTGCTTCCTCGATCGTGTCAAGTTGCAGCTTTGCTGCTCTGGGTGATCTATCCACTGTGATTATTTGAGGTGGTGCAATCTCTAAACAGCTTCTGTTTGCTTGCACTTTCTTCACATGAGGAGAAGCTGAGTCCTGCTTCTTCTCTCTTCCCTGAGCTTCATCATTTGTCTGCATTTTTCCTCTGAACTAGTAGTAGTTTCTGACAGTCTCCTTTACTAGTGCAGCTTGCAAATCCTTGACTGCAATCAAAACCTTTGCTGTTTCTAGGATAGCTGTACTGCAGATTGTAGTTGCAAGCTTTAGTAGTATTGCTCCCCTAGTGTTGCAAGATGAAAAACTTTAAACTCAAATTTCAAGCTCTGTTTTGCAGCAATCAGAGTGGTAAGTACACTTTGCACTGCAAAATTGCACTGAAGATCAAATGGGTTTCAATTCCTTGAATGCCCAAGTGAAGTATTTGATTGAGATTCACTAAATTTCAGGTCAATTTCTTTTTATGGTTCCCCCAGCAAGACTAGCAACAAAAAAACCCTAATCTGCAAAACACACGAACAAACAAACTCACAAACAAAAATTGCACCACCACCCTTCAAATTCTTGGCACCTTAGTCTAAGACAAGACTTAGTCTTATTAGACAAAATCTTTCCACCCTCTCACTAGACAAGTCTTAGACGACGACAACAACAACAATTACCAGAAAGAAAGAGAGCTTTACAACTGATGAGAAAGGCAGAGAGAAAGACAAAACCAAGGGTATTATAGAAAGCTCAAGCAGAGATGGAAAACAATCGAAGCCACTCCTTCTCCCTTCCTCTTAATTCCCTCCTTCCCTCCCTACCTCACACGTTTGTAAATTGTGACTTTTGTTGTTGAGGGATGGAGCCCACAGACTACATGAAGAACTGCAACAAAAAATCAAAGACTTGAAGACTTGATCAAAAGTCACAACGCCTGCTCCCACACTTCTGGTAAGTACGTAAGTATTACGACAAGAGTTTTCTTTTCTTTTTTCCCCAAAGTGCAGCAAATATGATTTTATTGTAGGGATGTCCACTTATGATTTCAGTGTAGGGATGTGCACTTATGATTTTATTGTAGGGATGTCCACTGTTCCAATAACTTTGTTATGATGGGCCAATCAAAGTGACTCCTTGCACACACCCCAAAAACAAATAACACCATAAAAAAAACCACATAACAAATACACCCAAAAAATCACAAAACAAAAATTGAAAACAAAAAGTTGTCCATTTTTTTAAGAAAAAGGGAATGGAAGGGAAAGGAAGAGAAGGGCGGGCGAGAGAAAGTTTCTTTTGTTCTTGACCCAAACAAGAGAAAAAGCTAAGGACAAAAAAAAGGGGTGTTCGACATCTTCTGGAATCTGTGCACCTGTGTTGACGGTGCAATTAAACATGGAAGGAAGCCAGCACCCTCCTCCTTGAATAGGTACCTACATACCTACCTACCACCTAGTAGCGAGCTGTGTGGGTCCTACTTACCTACCTACCTACCTTCCTTCTACATAATCCCTTTTGTTTCCTTCTATGCCTTTCTAAAGCAGACAGACTTTGGATGACTGGGTCCAGAACAAAACCAGATTTGACCCATTCGTTATCTTTGTCATCATAGAATGACAATTTGTTTACTATTTTCATTTGCCTAACTACTACAGTGGTACCTTGGCCACTTTGACACATGTTTGTCTAAATAATTAATTAATAAATTTTGAGGATTTTATTTTGACAAATAATATGCTCTCAAATATTCCATCAAATTTTATTTTTCCTTCAGAAAAAATATATTTTTGAAAAAGAAAATACTTTTTAAAAAATGTCAACATTTCTGAAATAATATAATTAGTGTCGAATTGGTCCAGGTACTACTACTACCCATGATAACCAAAAGTGCATATCCTCTGCACCAAATTGTCTTCTAGATCACAAGACATATCTAGGTACCATCTTGTGGGTACCTAATTGCCACTGTATTTCCCCGGTCTACAAGCTTATTAAGATGTTTGTTTCCCTTTTGACCACTCTTCTTCTTCTAGATGTGAAGACCACTTATGGCTTATTCTGCTTGTCTAGGAGTCAATTGTGATGCCAAATCGGCAGGGCTACCTCCCCACCTGCAGAATTGATAGGCCTTGCAGATTATGAAATGCGGATTGAGTTTGAATATATTGCTCTTAACCATATAGCATGAATCAGCCTTCCATGACTGATTCTCTCCTGTGCACCAGCTCTGCTCTCGCCGTAATGGGCTCTCTATGGCAGATTTACGTAGCAGAATCAGCTCCCAAAACAGCACACTCTCTCTAGTACATGATTATCTAACCCACTTTCATCAATTAATATCATCAATTACAATGTGGCCTTTATTGTCGCTAGAGGGAGGGCCAGGTCCCAATCCTACTATTAAGGAAGGTTGTTTGTTTGTTAACTTTCTCTGGGTATAGACAAGGGTTAGAGTATTAGTGAAGAAATATACACAAACATACGCGGTCTATGGAGTAGGCTTGTGCCCAGGTCTGAAGACAAAATGTGTGGCTGGTGAAATTGTTCAAACGGGTGCCTTGAATTCTTTATAAGAGTTGCCTGCGCAAACTAGTAATTATGGGTTGCACGCAAAAGACTTGCAAATTGCAAGAAGCATTTAACAAGAATTTGGAGGTTTTACACACCATTATGTTTGTTTTTTACTCAAAGATTTTACAAAAGGGGCACAAACCCTAACAATCTTGTGTATATAGTTTCAACCTTGCAACCTTTTCCTAGTTATAAGAGCCAAGATTCTGGCATGTTACTTGTGTTGGATGTTCTATTGATTTTATTTGTTTAGTGGAGGTAGGCTTAAGGGCTCAAAATGCAATCTAAAATTTCAAAGTGCCATATGACATCATTTCAAACACTTTCAAAATAAGGATTTTTTTTTTTTTTAATGCCTTCCTTTCACAACACTTGAACTATTCTGTCATAATGCTATGGACAATCCTTAATTACAACAGCAATAAATATACTAATATCTTTCATAATATTGGGTGCTAGGCCTACCTCCACTCTAGGTCCTAGAAGGTACCAATTAGTTTGTTACCTTGAGATCTCCTAACACATAGGCCTTCACCTGCATTCTTGGTCCCATTAGAAAGCCTTCAATGAATTTGGGTGCACTAAGGTGGTTTTTTAATTTCAAACTTGCAATGTGAGTCATTGAATTTTGAATATTTATTTTTTGTTGTTAGAAATAGAAATCAAAAATCAAGTTTTTAGCAAAATTGGACTTCACACAACACAAGGATGTCATACTAGTGTAGGAGTCATATGAGCTTGAAGATTTAATTCATCCTTTCATCTTTTGATTGCAATTTGTTTTTAAGGATTTGCTCTTGATAATGCAATTTTTTAAAACATTTGTCAAGTGGTCCTATGGTAAAAAACTTCCTCAATTTTGAGCTTTGCAATGGAATACAAACTCAAAGTGAAATTTATCAATCCCCAAAATGACAAGATTCACAAGCTATCAATTGTGAGACTCCAACTTGGGAGTCTTGAATGTAATCAAGCCAAAGGGACCAAGTATAATAAAGGGAGGAATATGGTGATTTGTCCCAAGTGCCCCAAGTTTGGACTATGGTGTGCATATTTAGTCCATGTTTGTCAAGATTCATCAAAGCATCATTTTGGCTTTGAACTACATTAACCATCTTAGTTTGTGTAATTTAACATGACCATGAGTTCAACTTACAAATTAGTCTTAATTCCATGCTAGAGTTTTCAAGCCCTTTTTCACCCTAGGAGTTAAAAAGTGTCCTTTACATTTGCACTTTATTGTGAAACTAAAAATCGAAAAGATTATTTACCATAAATACCACTTGACAAACATAGGAATGCATCCCCCAAGGCTTTCAATTCCCAGTGTGGGAATGCATTTGGTAGTCGTGGGGCCTTCTCTTGCACATTCCCACATATTTCCCTTGCACAAAAAAAATGTATCTTTAGGTTAACATCGTGCTTTGGATTTATTTTAACTCATTGGGTGCATCACAATCTTGCAAATCACCTAAAGGGGTGAACAATGCTCAAAACTACAATTTTATATTTTTGAAAAAATCATAATGGAAACACAATAATCTGGATAACATCAAAGTTTTTTTTTTAATTGGTTCCATTACTTGCAAAGTTTCAATTTTTGAAATTTGATACAAATTGATGATGTTTCAAAAGTGATAAAGCATTCAAAAATCTAGGGTGGACAAAAAAAATTTGTTTGCAACCGTCTTTTTTTCTTATCAAATGTGCATCATTCCTTATCAAATTTTGGGAAGTATCATAATATTAATGATTAAAAGAAAAAAAGGAGTTTAAATTTGTGATATTCATTTTTATAACACATTTGAACACCTTTGGTTGAAATTTGTTTTTTGCTTTGAAAATCATGAATTTTGAAGATGTGTCTTTAATAAAAAGTTATTCATTTTTATGTGATAAAAATCACAAATGCATAATATAAATGATGTATGATTAAGTTGTACTCAAAAAAATTCAAATCTAACACACAATTATGCAAAGTTTAGGATACTAATAGACCAATTATTTAACCACTACTTCACATGGTGATAAGAAATGTTACTGCAAAATACATAAACACATAGATTTTTTGAATTTCACACATTATAAGCATGTTACTTAATTAGATAGTTTCACAATGAAATTGATTACATGTTTTACTTTCACTATTTTTTTTTACTCATTTTTTAGCTTCATAATTAGATTGAAATGTTTTTTTTTAATTTCAAAATGTAGAAAGGAATTAAATTAATTTTAAATATTTACTCCAAAAAAATTAATGTGTTGTTCTAAACTTAAATGATTTAGGTTATACATTCAAATGTAACTTTGTAATTACAACCAAATTTATTTCAATTTAATATTTAATTAGATTTTTTAATGTTTTTAATTTTAGATGCCAAACATCACACTAAATTAACATCTTGATTTGGGTGATAAATTCAAGTACAATATTTGTATTGAAATTATTCTCAAAATATCATAATGAAATGGATTCACATGTTTTCAATTTCATATTTCACATTGTAGGTGAAATATGGAATTAAAAATTAAAAAATATCCTGATAAAAAAAAATAATTTCTTGTTTGATACTTTCAAAAGGAACAATATTTCATCCATGGAAATCACTATTTCATCTTTGGTCTAAACACCATAAAATTGCTAATCAATTGGGAATTTAACCAAAATATCATAAGCATAAGAAATTTGACAAAATAAATATCAAAAACCCAAGCATAAGTAAGGATACAAAACAACAATGTATAAGAATACAACATATGTGACAAAACCATTAGAACAACCAAATTAAAAATTGGTGATAATGATCATAAGATTATAAATATAGAAATGAATCACCAACAAGGAAACTAAATTTGTGCCTTGACCTAATGTTGGTCAAACTAAAGGTAATGGGTTGTATGGTATGTACATCCCAAAAGGAAAGTATATAAAAGTTTTTATTAAGTTCTTTTAAGGCTCACTATTAAAATGACTTTTATAAACTTTGTTTTTTTTAGAAATTACTCTGGAGAACAAACATGGATGAAAATTGAATTTGGGGACTATCAATGGCAAAGTTTTTAAGAACCATGTGAAGCATAATTTGTTCATACACATAAGCATATTTTGTAACATTCATTCTTCATGTGGATGAACAGTGAATGAAAAATTATTTGTGAACTTTTAGATACATGGGGTGGATTATGGATGGGAATTTCCTAATAACAATTCTAAGTATGGATGCATGCACTTTGGACAAGAATGTGGATATCATCCATCACAACGAAGTATATGCGATGGTGAGACCAAGTATTAATTTTCTTGAAGGTGAAAATTTCACATATGAAATATAAACTTATATTAAGTGAGATGATATTATTCAAGACCAAGAAATCACAAATTGATAAAATTGTTTTAAAAGATTCAGTTGTTATAATTCCTATAGATTAATGGATTTTCTACTTTTATGATCTCTAGTGACTAGCTGCATTCTTGGCCATTTAACATTGTGAAAATTACTTCTTATGGTGGAATTAAAACCTTTCAAAGGATTTAAAACTGTTTTGGCCTTTAACCATGTTACACATGTAAAATCATTTGACACTAATCATTATCCAAATTGAAGGTGGTGAATGAAAATCAAAAAGTAATGCACATGTGGAAGCCAAGAATGTTGGATTCCTTTCACTTTTTATCGATTGGCTTTTCTAAAAAAATTCATTTTCATGGGTTTGCCATTGTCATTGTCATTTTTGCAAGATGAAAAAGAGATGGGGATTCTCTATTTAAGTTGATTGAAATTGCCATTATGTTGGTTCACTACGTTCACATTGTCATAAACTTCAACTTAGTTTATGACTCAAGTTCCCAAGGGAACCATGCATCTCTTTGAGCATGTTTACTTTTTGTATTGAAGATCACACAATACATTTAAGTCATTACCACTATTTAGTGTTTGTCCCAAGGAACCATGTTCCCCAAGAAATTGGGTCCACTTGATTAGGAAAACCATGGTTTCATGAGAACTTAGGTTGCCTAAGCATGGTTCTCTAAGGCAAATGGGCCATTTGCCCCAAGGCTATATTATGGGGAAACCATGGTTACCCAAGGCAAATGGATCATTTTCATCTATGGAATACAATTTGTTTGCATCCACTATGCAAGTTTTCATCCATATTATGCAACATTTTTTATTCAACTTTTCATGGTGAAATATTGCCTAATATGGATGGAAAGTTACATAATGGATGAAAGTTGAAAACAAATGATGGTAGGCATGGATGAAAGGTTGCACAATGGATGAAGAGTTGAAAGAAAACTATTATTCCTTAACTTCTTGATAGGGTACATTTTCCTCATGCAAATTGGTTGGGGCTTTCAAGTCTCTGCTCCTTGAAGAAGTTGCAATTCCCTGTTTTTTTAAAGCATCTAGCTTGAGGAAATTGCTTAAAGGTTACATCCTCTTTTTCATCTATCTATGAAAAAAAGTGAAAATTTGGAAAAAAATAATCAAACCCCTAGACCTTTGGGTTGAAGGCAAGACTTCTAACCATGCATCAATTTTTTCCCTTGAAAAAGTGGTGCAAGAAAGATAAGTAAAACACCAATCACAATTGAAATTTGAAAATAATGTTCAATTTGGACACTATCTTGCAATTTATGTCAAACAGGTTGTCGCACTTCACTCGTTACCACATTTAGTTCTTGCACAATGGGGACTAAATGACATATGACAAAGCCTTGGAAAGATGTGTCAATTGTTCATTTCATTTCATAATAAATGGAAAGACAATACAAGGAGGAAATTTATGATGATAAATGAAATGTTGTTGGAATATAGTGTATTTGAACCACCTTGTAGGTGCTCAATCAACACTAAAGTGAAATAATGTTTAGGCATGGATTATGAAAATGTTATAATTCTTGATTAAATAATTGATCTTGAATTAATTATTGCTAGTAGTGGTTCAAGTAGGATATACTTACATATCTCCATGTGGGTGCATTTTGCAACCTAATGACCACAAATCAAAAGATGAATTAAGGTGACATTTTTGTGATGTGCTAAAGATTTGGATCAATTTTTTTTGTGGAAAATTTTCACCATTTGATGGAAAAAACAAATGTCATGCAAATGGCCTTAAGAAAAATAAGCTACATAATTTGAAATTTTCACCGTCCTTCAACAACAAAAAAAAAGGAGGGATGACCATCCTCTTGATGGGCAATCCAAATCAATCAACCCCCAAATTGACTAAACACTTTCATGTTGCATGCTAAATGGTTGCTTTGTGTAGGGCTTCCATCATCACTCCACTCCCCAAAAGCTTGCTTCCATCACTTGCAAACATGAAAGTTTAATATCAAATTTTGCCATCAAAATGGATATGAGATTTTTTTGTAGAAGTACACCAATAGGATGAAATTTTGAGTTTAAGGTGTCCTTGTCTAATATATTGATGGTTCAAATTAGAACAAGTAGGAATGGCAAGATGTGTAAGATATTAAGACTCTAAAAAATCTTGCATTTGTTGTAGGACTCTTGTTCCATTGCAAGCTTGCATTTGATCCTTCCTTGTTTCACTTCGTAATTGTAGTGTTATGTACAAGGATGAATTGGATTTTGAACTTTGTAATGGTGTAACAGAAAAACATCACATGGTCTTTTGGGAGAAAATAGGTGCAACTTCAAAGTGAAGTGTCAAATAACAATTTTTCAACTAACCTTTGCATTTCAAATTTTTAGCACGATCTCACATCCTTTTGTTTTTAGTTAATCTTTTCATTGGAACCAATTTTGATTGCAACTTTTGTGATGCATTTCATCAAATTTTTATGGTCCATCCATAACATCTTGAATGTCTAGAATGACATTGTGACACATATGACTGAAATTCCAAGGCTCCACTTGGATAATGTTTTCTATAGCATCCCATCTTTTTTTTCCTCACTTTTATTTGCACCTCTTGACAAAAAGGTCATAGTTTGAAAGATGAAGTTCCCAAATTTTTATAGATGGTTTAGAAACAAGCACCCTTTTACTATAGTAAAAAAAAAAATTGTAACACATATAAAAAATTAGAGTGCCAATTGATCAGGACTACCAAGTCTAATATAAGTGAAATTGAATTTGAAATTTTTTGATAAGGTAAATGTGATTTATGTGTCCCTTGGATTATTGGTTTCATTCAAAGAAAAAATATAGTTTTGTTTGATTACATAAATGGGTTTTTTTTTAAAAATTGGTCGTTAAAACTTGTTTTCAAATTTTCATGGTTATCCAATTTGATTTAGGAAATGGAATTATGTTTTTTGGTCCTTTGAAGATTGTTTGCAAATGTTTCAAGATTTTGGTTTGATTTAGGAAAAGTTTTTTTGGGGGGGTTGTTTGAAGCTTGTTTGCAATTTTTTAATTACCTTAGTTTGATTCAAGAAATGGTAAAAAAAAATTTGGGTCCTATTTCTTGATTGCAAATTTTCATCATTTCAAATTGATAGGTTTTTGATGGGTTGTTTTCTTCTTCTTTTTTGTTGTCTTTGGTGAAATGCTCACAAGCAACACCAACTACTTATATTGAGGTGTGCTAGTTTGTGTTTGAATACATTGATCTTGAATCACATTTTCATATCGTGAAAAATAATGGACATTTTGTGACTTGATCTTTGCTAGCTAGAGTAGATGATGTTGTTTGATGCAAATGTTTGATGAAAAGGCAAACATAAGATTATGTCATACATTTGACTCCAAAGAAATCTTCCAAGTTTTGATCCTATTAACATGCAACATTGTCTATATGGATTATTGTGACTTCTCTTTCTCTTCTTTGAAGAATTTTTTTTCTTTGAATGTCACTAGTAGTTTTGTTTTGCTCTCCACTACAATAATTACCTATTGAGTAGTGCACATTTGTTATATTTTGTCTACCACCTTGTTTTGTCCAAGTAGAGTTTTGAAAATAAGCTAGTTGAAATTGTTGCAAAATGATGCACACGTATCCTATATGGAATTTCAAATGGACAATGATTTCTATTTGTATTTGCTAATGCAACCACAATATAACTAACTCCAATTTGGATTGGGAATGGATACATGTGGTTTTGATCCATCATATTGTTGGTTGATGCATTCGCTTACCAATAAGTGAATAGTCAAAATTTTGTTTCCCTTGAGGATGGTTTAACTAGGCTTTGGATTTGATTTGATACTTGGAGGTTTTGTTGTCCTCCATCTTGATTCATGTACAAAATTTTCAATAGCCACAAAGCTTCCCATGTTGAAGCATTTGTCACCACAATTTAAAAATTTGCAAAATCCATTAGCCTCCTAAATTGAAAGCTTGAAAAGAAAAAGTAGCCACATGAACATACAACATGTTGGAGATTCTCATGAACAAATCATGAACATAAATTGATTATCATAGTCACATGTAGAGAAAAATAATTTATGTGTAGTCAACTAGATCCACATGCCTCAAACAAAACAAAAACCACATTGGCACACCACCACATACATATTGTAGCTAGTCTCCTTACCTAGAGAAATTGAAAAAAAACCTAGATTTGAATACCTTTATTTTATCAATATTTACGAAATTGTTTTCATAGTTGTTGACCATTTCAAAAAAGTTGCCTTGTGAATTCAACTCATAATTGTTTATTAGTAATGTAATTTGAAATATATTTATGAGATAGTTTAATTCAAGGCATTAAATGTCTTTTGAATTATGCATATAAAATATATGCCAATTGCATCTCATTTTCAAGTAGTAAAACATTTCTATCTTTATAAATTGCTTCCATTAGTGATATGTCATCATCAAGTGTTGGATTATATGATAGTGAATGTTGTTTGTTGCATAGATTCATAATGTGAATGACAAATGAATATTTGAAATGCCTATATGTTTATGGTTCATTACAATTACCAATATCAACAATGCCATTTCATAGGCTTGTGTTTGTGCACATCTAGTAGGTTACAAAAAATTTGTATTCTCACACAAAAAGTTTGTTGCAAAGTGACAAATTATTGGTACATTCCTGACAAAAGCTATTTGTTGTGAAAACGAGGTGTGGATTATGGTGCATTTGATTGTTGAATTCTAATGGAAGAAATATGAACTTGCATGTATGGAAATTGTGTTTTAATGCTTGTAACATGTGCATGACAAAGGCCTTCTATAATTTGATGTATATGCTTATTTAATTACAAAGGGTCATGTATAAGTAGCACAAATTGTTTGAAGTGCAAATATAATTTAAAAGTTTAAAGATGTTTAGGGACTTCTTTGTGCCATATGGGAGTTTCATGCATGGTGATATTGTGAATATCAACCAACATGGATTAAGAAAGTCAAGGTCGAACTATTGAATGAAATGGGGCTCCAACATGGACATAAGGGCATGGAGACCTTGAGAATTTTTTGGTCCTAATTGGGCTAAGGTGGATGTCAAACAATTGAAAATATCACCATGATTCATAAGGTGACCAAATGTGAAGTCATTCAAAAGTAGATGTTGTTAGGGTCACCTCCCTCTTCTAGCCCCATGTGGAGGTCACTTGCATCAACAAATGAAGTTTCAATCCAAGTTCATTCATGCAATTTATGTTGTTGAACACATATTGTAACACACTTTTACAAAGTATATATGTTTTTGAACCATAGGATCTAATTTCCTTAGAAAATTGGTTTTGAGTTTTATTAAATTTTCAATGAAAAAAGTTACTCAAAATTCAATCATTTGTGCACCATAAGTATGACAATTTATTTATCAAGGACTTTCCAACAATATCAAGAGCACACTCCCAATTTCCCTGAAAATTAAAATTTTGTTTTCTATTGAACTTTTAGTTATTAAAATACTCGAAATCCAATATCTCTTAAATTGCCATTTGGAACATTATAAATTCACCTTGTTGCATTCCTACTTATTGAGAGCTCTCCAACTACCAAGAACACAACTTGGACCATGGTGTGAAAGATCTCAATGTGACAAAACAAACAAAATACAAAAACTACCTTAATCTTAGGATTGCTCCATTCCTTGTCACATTAGAATTCAATTAAAGAGCGCTAGCATAATGCATCATTTAACCATTCAAAATTTCGAGCTTCAATGCCCATTCATGGAAATCAAGTGCACACACACTCTAACTATATGAAACTCATTAATCAAGGGCCTTCAAAAATGACCACCAAAGTAGCTAACAAAATACTTGAACATTAACCATGCACCTTAGCACATCCATCCACTCTATGTTAATTCAATTGTTTGGATGCCATGAGAACAAGCACCCAACAATGTAATTTGTGAAAGGTTTGAGCTCAATTCTTCAAAATTTTCACATTTTAAAACCTTCTTTTGATTTTAGCACATTTTTTCGAATTTCAAAGAACTTTCGAAGATAATTTGAAAATTAAATTTTGTTCCATGTACACACTATTACTAACTCTTACACACTCCTCAATTGGAAAATTAATGAATTTATAATTTAATTAAATTTATTGTAAAAATCAAATAGTGATTTAAAAAATCGTTGTACTATAACTAACGATCATGAAAATGTGATGTATAGTCATGAGCCAACAACTGTAGGATACGTGGACATGTACAATCAGCTATCTTCAATGATTTGTTGGCCTTGCCTACCAAGGCGAGGATATTGTGTTTAGAAGATTCATTATAGAGTTATAGTAGCTTAAGGGATTTTAGCCCCTACTAGGTAAAAATAATAGGTCTATTTATTTTTATATGAGGATTTTTGAAACATGATATATTTTGGCTTGTGTTGAAACTTGAGATTTTGAGTAATTATAGAGTTGTAATATCTTGAAGGATTTTGGTTTCTTTTAGAGGATTTTTTGAAAATTATTATATTTTTGGATGGTGAAATATTTGAGTTTCCATAATCATTCTTTTGCCTTCCAATACATTTTAATGTAAATGGAAAGGCCACAGTGTAATTGACACACCCCATTGTTCATTCATGTTCTCAAGCTGCAAAAAAACCTAATATCTTTTCTATCCAGATTCCACCCCTCCTAGGCAAGAGACACAGTTCCACTAGTTGGTAATGGGTGCTACCAGGGCCTGTTCCGGAGTGTAATCAGCATTTCCCCTACTGTTACTTCACATTACTACAGTGTTCCCAACCATTGATTCACATCAAAAGCAGAACTTGCATGCAGATCTGAATGCGGAACCAGCAAATGACCCACCTGTTGCACCTCAGAAAAACCCATTAAAAAAAAAAGTACCTGAATAATACACCAAAAGGAGGTTTTCTTTTTAAATTAGGGCATTTTTGGGACCCCCCAGAAAATAATAATAATAATAAATAAAATAAAATAAAATAAAATAAACTCGGTGATCTGGGAAGTCTACCATGACTTATGGCCACAAGACTATGTGAGCAACACAAACTTGAGCTTGCTCCACACACAATACTTCTCAATCCATACACAAGTTCTAGAAACAAAGGAATTGGGGCTATTTGGGACCTAAGGTCCCATGAGCTAGATGGGACCCAAGGTCAAGAGAGTTCCCCACAAGTAAGTACATGATGTCAATGTTTGAGTCATTCTTCTAGAAACAATAAAGGGGGGGGGGGGGGGGGGCATTCCCTCAAAAAAAATAAAGGGCCACAAAAAAGGGGGGATTGTAAATTACACCACAAAAAAAAATGGGT